>Ga0123342_1009496_pt1 | contig 11637 bp, 10 predicted proteins | sample Turbeawhitnodule_FD_89960 | JGI IMG/M metagenome (GOLD analysis project Ga0123342, IMG submission 89960) | Root nodule microbial communities of legume samples collected from Mexico - Turtle bean Mexico white nodule | ecosystem: Host-associated > Plants > Roots > Nodule | place: Mexico: Nepantla... | reverse complement strand
GGGGCGGCAGGAGCACTTCACGAGTCAGGCTGCCCTTCACTGGTACTATTACTATGGCCTTGAAGCCACCTTTTCCTTTTCTTTATCGCTGCCCCGTGCTATTGGGACCTGAGGCCTTCCCACAGCGTCGCTCCCTCCATGGTCTTTCCTACCCATGGGTATCGGGGAACCACATCGTGATTGCCTTACTTTAGCACTGTTTGATCTGGCGACGCCCTGGTTGGGCGACGCCTTCACCTAGGCGACGCCTTGCTTTGGCGACGCTTCCTCTTGGCGTCTCTCCACCCAGGCGACGCCTTGTGTTGACTTTGTCTCTCCAGCAGTTGACTTTGACCTTGACTTAGTCAACGCCCGGATACAGGACGGTACAGTTTTAAATCAAACTTATTATTACTTATTTTAATGTGGTTTATTCGTTTCTAAAGACAATACTTTAAAACTGTAACTTATAACTTAAATATCAACCGCTTATAAGTTTTGGTTTGTGGTGGTGATTTATGTTATATATCCATGAACAAGATTAATTTTACTTAACACAAAAAAATGTTATAATTTCAGAAACATGGATTAAAGTAACCCTGTTCTAACAACAATTGTCTAACACAATTTTAATTAACCATGATTTAAAATACGATCATCTTTATAATATTTTACAAGATACTTTTTAATATGATTTATTTTTTTAAAACTCACATCACAAAATTCTTGTAACCCTTAAGTGTTTTTGTTTTATTTTATTAATTTATTGTTGATAAAAAAAAAAGTGATTGATAATATTTGTATATATGTGATGAAGTCTAATGTTTCATAAATGGTGTAATGATATTTTATTTGATATGACAGAAATTAGTATACAGATGAAGTTTTCAGAAAGCATGGATATTCCATGCAGCTTTCTTCTCCCATTTTTTTTCGTACTGATTAAAGAAGTATAATCCATCATCCTTCAAGCTTCTGTAACATTGGTCACACACAGCACTATCTTCTTTGTAACTGTAAGCCTCAAAATGGTTTTGAACATTGCGTGCTTGCATGTTACACCAGAAAAGAGTGGTGTGACCAATGTTATTTCTGAAACTCCATTCTTGATACTGTCCAATCTCAAGAACACGTGCTCCAAGATCATCATCCCTCGATTTGCAATGAAGAAACACAGAAATGCCATTTGTCATATCATTTGTAACGCGAACTGTTTTCTTACCACCCAAAATCCCATCAACATCTCCTTCACTTTGCACCATCTTCATAATCATCAACCCTACAACAACTGTCACTAATACCTTCATCGTGTTTATGAGATAATAAACCAACAAAGATATGTATTTCACTAACCTGCATATTCTATTGATTCTACTGTTACTTATATAGACCTCCAAAAAGTCTTAACGTGTAATCAATATAGTGACTTTATAACTATTTTATAACTTTTTATTAATAATAAAAATAATAATTTTTTTAATCTTTAAAATAATATTTAATTTAATCAATATAGTGACTAATTATTTTTTATTTTATATTTGATTTTTATTTAATTATTTTTTTACCATGATTAATGAATGGTCCAATATCAAGAATGACACATAAGTCTTATTCAACCTTATAAAATCAAGATAAAATTTGCATCTACTTACATTACATTAATGATTTGATTTTATCTTTAATTAATGTAAAATTTCTTATATATTTTTAGATAAGAAAATTTAAGGAATACAATAGATAATTTATTTAAATTTATATTAATAAATAAATAAATAAATGTTTTCATTTTTCTACCGAGAAACATATAGTTATAAAGTAGCTGAATCGTGGCACCATTTCAACAAATTTTAAATACGAAAGAGTATCGGTCAAAAAAAAAAAAACAGTCATTCTTAAAAAGCTTTTTGTTGTTATGTTTGTTTATAAACATATATTAAATTTATTACTTAATGAAAAAACAACAAATTCAAGTGTCAACTGTTTCTGAAAATTTTCTGTTACAACATTAAACAATTTATTTAATATGTGTTATTGACTTACATTAAATAACTATTTTAATTGTTTTCATGATAAATGTTAGTCATTTATTATAATAATTAAATTATTATTATTATTGAAAATTCATACGTTTACGCGCATGTTCACTTTTTAAAAATATTATTATTATTATTAGAGAAAAAATATATTCTTAAGTAATAGAAATATTTTTTTAATAAAAAGTATTCTATATCATTATATAAAGTTACACATAATTTGGTAAATCATCGTTTAATTGGACAATTTTAGTTTTTAATAAATAAGAATTAATTTATTTATTTAATAAAATGAATAATTAAATAAATTTTTTATTTTTAAGTAGTTAAATAATTTTTATTTTAAAAATAACTACTGCATAATTTTTTAATACTAGTTTTAGAAAATTATATATATATATATAATGTTATATTATTATTATTATTATTATTATTTACTCTAATGTTATATTATTATTATTATTATTATTATCTTTAATTAATGCTTATCTTTTCTTTGTCTTGGACCTACAAAGAGACTTAGTCAAATTGTTCCTATCCTTTATCACCACCATCAACCACTTCCCCTTAATATCCTTTATCACTGCCAACCCCTTATTCTTAACCCTCCCAATCAAATCCCAAAACATAAGTGTTTCGCTTGTTTGTTTTACCTTCTCCCGATCCATTTTCTCACTACTTTCGGTTATAGACTAATGCACCTCCCCTTTTCTCCCTAAGCTCTTTCTCATAGACTAACCCCTCTCACTTCCACCAACGCACTTTTATGTGATACTTTTTTCCCTTTCAATTTTTTATTCAATGAACAAAATCCTACTATTCTTTTTTTGTTGTTGTTTTCTTTAATAGTTTTGTTATAAGTTTGGTTAATTTGTTGTCTTCGTGTATTTTCTGACGTTATTTGTGTCAGCACAATAATAACAATATTGTCATCATACAATGTCAAAGACATGCATAAATGAATAAAAAAGAGTAAATTCAGACATTGCATTTTCATCTTCTACTTTATAATTGAAAAACAACACTTAATAGTTGGTTTCATGGTTCTGGAAGGAAACTACGACTTCTCATATTTTGAATATGAAAATAGAAAACGATGCAATTATGCAATGCTCCTCAACAAGCCTCACTCTACAATGTTTAGTTAGAATTTTTTTTTTAATTTAAAAATAATGTTATCTCTTTTGTTATATAAAATTAAAACTGCTCACAAAATGACAAATATCTCCTCTCATATATTTTTAAAATAACAAAATAAAATATAAATTGTTCTGTCTTTGTCGCCACTATGAGTTCGAAACTCCTGAAATTCTCCAACGGAGCATGCCCCACCTGTAGATTACACTTCGACGATCAAGTCAGTGAGAACACTTATATATTACAGTGTAGTGTAAACAGCACAGAATCAACTTACCTGGTGGTTAGGGTCTCGAGGTCTTTTTATAGTAGTTGTCCAGTATGCATAATCGAGTATGTTGCCCGTTAAGATTATTCCTTATATTTCGGGAGTACATCTGTTCTAACCAAGTACATAATCGAGTATGTTGCAGAGTGTCTGGGAATGTTCTTTTATAACCAACTCCAAAACGGATGATATCTTCCCTTGGTGTTTAGGCCCTGTTTAATTTTACTAAAAGTGAGAGGTGGACGCTCTTTTTAGAAATGCTGGACCTTATCACGTTTGAGCCAATTTTTAGAGTTACAGAATGCTCACCAGATACTTCCTTATTGATGGGCCCAATCATTTAGACTAACGTGCAGGCCGAACGGGACACAACCCTCCAGCCTCAAGCCGAGCAGAGCAAGGTGAAGAGGCTATGATGAGACAAAGAGGTGACGTCAAGTGACAAGATGTTTTGTCAAAGGGTAGGTGTCGCACGAGTTTCGAAGTGTCTTTGGACGTAATGGCCATCTCAGAGGCGTACATGTGGCTTAACATCACAGTCTTCTTTTGATGTCGTTTCAAGTCCTTTATATTGGCAAAAAACACTCTTTTGACTCATTTCTACCTTCGTGCCTTTGCTTAAGAGAAAAACTCGTGTCCTCTGTATTACTGCCTCCTCTGTCACATTGGCTATCGGGTATGTGCAATCTCCTCTTCGTTCTATTTTTCTTGAGTTTACTCTGTGCTTGAGATACATTGGTGTTTCATTTACCATTTCTGAGATTGGGATTTTTTTCACTTGTTTTTGGTTGAAATTTCTATTTGTTCTTGCTGATACCATTTTGTTTAGTCTCTTCGTGTGTTTGTACAAAACTTTTCCTAAATGGATTACACATCCCTTTATCCATAGGCCAAAAAGGAACTTCTTAAGGAAACCTCTATCTACACCATCCACATAAAAAAAGGAATTATGAGAATCTGGAGGTTTAAGCAAAAGGCACAAACAGCTAGTTAAAGTAGTTGAGTGTGGAGAGGACGAGCCTGTATGTTGTGATGGGTCCTCTAATCAAACTCTCCTTATGCCTTCGTTGCTTGGGCTGAGAGTTGTTATCTTTTACTATGACTGCCTCCTCCGCCTCTATGTGAGCAACTGCCCATTCCCTAACCTCGACCATGGATTCGGCCCGATTTCAAATAAGGGAGTCATTGAAAGGGCTTGCCTACATGCCTTTTACGAAAGCAACAACAACCATATCTTTATTGGGTGTTGGGAGTCGAACCGAGAAAGTGCAGTAACGATTTAGGTAATCCTTCAGAGATTCACCCTCTCTCTGTCTAACGTCAAATAGGTCGGGAAGGCGGGTTATATGCCCATCTGGAATACTGCTAAACTAGTGGAGGGTCGTTCTCGTAAACGTTCCCATGAGCATCTTACAACGAATAGCATCTGACCCCCCCTAAGATGATGATCTGATCCCTAAACTCCTTTAGGTGGGTCTCAATGTCTTCTACCCTGAAGAAAGGGGTTATCTTTGGGGTGAGAAAATATGGCAGCTCATCCATAATCTGTCAGGAGAAAGGCTGGGGGTCATCCCTCGAGGACGAATCCGGAGAGTGAACTCGAACAGTTTGCCGTTGTTGCATGTGCATGGCCCTTCGTATCTCGTTGTTGGCCTTCTACAACTCTTCGTTTACCCGCGCAGTTTCTTCCATCATCCTACGAGAAGCCTCTACTTCCCTTAGGAGATGTTCTTGGTGGACTCGAGCTTTCTCTCTCTACCACTCTTGTTCATCTCGTGCTTCATTTCTCAACTGCATCTGATCAGCCCGTGAGTCTTCCCTAAGCTGATCATGTTTAGTTTGGGCTTCCTCCCGGAGACGCTCTTGCTTGATTCAGGCTTGCTCGCGAAGGCGATCTTGCTCCCCGCGATGATCCTCATTAGCTTGCTGAAGGGACCTCATCATCTCCATAATTTGATGCAACATGGGGGCTTCATCTCCGTCGGGCACCTGGGTTCGTTACCTGGTATTTCTCATCTCGTGTGTTGGTTTTGCTGCTTTTGTGTTGGTGTGTTAAAAGGATCGGTTTTATTGACCCACGGTGGACGCCAAATGTTTTGTCCGACTGACCTGGGTTGGGAACTGGTAGTGGATGCTTCCTTAGTTTGTCTTTGTTGCCACTATGACTTCGAAACTTCTTAAATTCTCCAATAGAGGGTGTTCCACCTGTAGATTACACTCTGAAGATCAAGTAAGTGAGAACACTTATATATTATATTATAGTGTAGTGTAAACAACACAAAATCAACTTACCTGGTGTTTAGGGTCTCGGGACCCTTTTATAGTAGTCGTCCAATATCCATAATCGAGTATGTTGTCCGTTTAGATTCTTCCTTATATTTCGGGAGTACATCAGTTGCAGAGTATCATCTTTGTCTAGGAATGTTCTTTTCTAACCAACTCAAAACAGATGATATATTTCCTTGGTGTTTGGGTCGTATTTAATATTACTAAAAGTGAGAGGTGGACGCTCTTTTTAGAAACACTGGCCTTATCACGTTTGGGCCAATTTCTAGAGTTACGAAATGCTCACCAGATACTTCCGTACTGATGGGCCAAGGGTCCAATTGTTTAGACTAATATTCCTAGCATGTCCTGGTCGGTTTGTTTGACTGAACAGGTCAAGTAGGCCGAACGATACATAAATATAAAGACAAAATTAAAATAAAATAAAATGACAGTTAAAAGGGTAATTTCCTATATATATAGGTATATATTATTATTATTATTATTGAATACAGAGACCTCATCATTTTTTATTTTAATCAATAGCATAACAACGCTTGTTTATCCTTATTTCTTTTTTAATTTTATCATTATTTCTATGTATTTTTTAAATATCAACAATTGTATTACATTTTTTAATTTTATCATTAAATAAATTAATGATGACCATAATCGAATTCATCATTATTTGTTAATGTATGATATATCCTTAGAAAAAAACTAAGAGAATAAAGCAATAATAATAATTTTAAGTACATAATTTGATAAAGAGACCACAAAATTTAAAATAGATAAACAATTTAAAATTTGAGTCGGTAGGACTAAGTCACGGGTGAGAGACCATTAGTAAATATGATAGAATTAATCATGTTTGGGAATGATCGTTAAGGAGTTGGGTTGAGACATGCACCATCATCATAATCCTAATGCGTGACCATATCTCTTTCGATTTCTCTTTCCTGGTATGCTGAAACAAACATTAAACAAAGATCACATGGAAAAATTGGAAAGAGCTTAAAACTTTTTTATCTTCATTTTTTTTATATATTTACATCTTTATCTCATTATTCAACATGTTTAATATGTTGGAAAAATCAGAACTAATTCTTTTTTTTATGTAGATACAAAATAGACACTTGTGGAAGTAATAAGCAAATAATAGAAAATAGAACAAAATAGAATAATAACACCGAAAATTTTAACATAGGAAAACCTCATCAACTTGAGAAATAAAAACCCATGAAACCTAGTTCAGAAAATGTCTCCACTATGAAAGGAGGATTACAATATTTTTTTCTCTCATTCTTTGAGGATAAAACTCAATCTCATCTAATAAGGATGAAATACAAAGTCTTTCTAACATCTCACTAGGATTTTAATCTCACACTATGATGGATATCTATTCTCTCTATGCTGCTCTTCTCCCTTGCTTTTATCACTTCTTCACAAGTTCCCTTTATATAGAGAATGAGAGGAAGACTTCTTCATAAAGAGATAATGGATACCTTAAAAATACTATCTCCAACTTTATAGGTTGAGCTTCAAAGTCTTTAAAGAGAGATACAATTCCAACATTTTGGAACATCCATCATTGAATATACTCAATGGATCAATTACCAATATTCATTGGTCATGGTCTCTCACTAAATTAAGGAGGAATTACCAACATAATATTTTGTCTTTTATCTTTCCAGTCTTCAAAAAGATTTTAGATAGTTTGGTAAGATAGAATAAAAATAAGAGTTTTAAAGAATCTTTATTCCTAAATAAATAAAAAGGATAGTTAAACATTGCAACTGAAATTGAGATAAAATTATGATGAAGTCCATGGTAAGAATATAAAGTTTAAAAGTAATAATAAGTAAATGACCAATGAATGAGTGGTTGCAAACATTATATATACTCAACAACAATCTGATACAAATATAAAAAATAAAAGTCCCTCCTTTACATACTGATGTGAGTTGATTTTAGGACTGTTCATTTGTTTGGTGACACTTTTAGATTTGGATTTTTAAGACAATTAAAGGTGTGAAAAGCCTAAGGAAAATTCTCATTAGACATTAACTTAACAAGTGTTAAGTAGATGTGAAGGTTCATTTCCATAGTGCCAAAGGAAAAATACAATTAAAAGTGAAGATTCATGTCAAATATGGTGCGAAAATTTAACAAACACAAGGTGAGCAAGAATATGGACCGATTGGAATTAAAATGAGCAAAAACAAGAACAAAACATATTTTGGAATTGAAAATTGAAATGGAAATGGAATGGAAAACGATGAAAAGATAAGGAAACTTAGGAGATATGGAATTGTGAATGGAGCACGCCACTTGGATGGTGAATTGAATCCAAGATAAGTGAAGTTGCTGCCACTTGAGAGCTCACAACACTCACAGGATAAGACCAATTTTAGGAGGAGATTCACTCACTCACAATTCTAACACAATTTATGTATAGTAACTTTACTCTTCATTCAACTTGTGAATAGATGAGGTAGGCCTCCCTATTTGTAGATTTATGAGCCTTGGAGAGCAAGCTTAAAGGGTAGAATGGGGAAGGGAGAAGTGGTGCGGTTTTAGGGTTTGACTTTGGTCAAAACCGCACCATCACACACATTCTAGAAACTAGGTTTCCTTTCTACCCTAATGGACTTCTTATGGACCCATTCTTATGTCTTCACCCCCTAATTATGCTATTTAAACCTACTCTATGCTTATTGTACTATTTGGACCCCTCATGTGTGTCAAACTTATTTACAACATTTTTATAAATATTTAAGAAGACTAGTAGGAAAATTTCAAGTTGGAAAGAATTCGACCACGAATTTAGTACCCCTGCATATAACAAAGTCATTTTGCAATCATATAAGAGAGTGCAAGAAGAGATAGGCAAACGTGACTTAGATTCTTGAAGCGTAGGGAGTTCAAAAAATGAGGTTCTATATAGAGACCATGTTGGGAAAGATTGTTTGGGAATGACAATGCTTTTTTAAAAAAAATCCTCTTAGAAGGTGAAAACCTTTAGAAGGTGTGTAAAAATCATTCCTGACATTCGTTAACCAACATGGTGTGTAAGGAGAATCCTTTGGGAATGAAAAAGATAAGGAAGAATGACACCTTGGAGGTGCAATTTGTAGCTTGGCACGAGTCAACATGATGGATTTAGTGGTTAAAGATGAGACTTGGTGACTCGGTGCATTGTTTCTTTCTTGCTCCTTTTCATTTTCTCTTTTGCTTTTCATTTTTATTTGGTCCTCATGAACCTCTTTGGGAGAGAGGGGTTTTAAGGTAACCTTGCTCCCTTGGAAGGTAAAAGAAATTTGGTTGGTTAGGCCATCATGTAGAACATGTCTATCATATTGCCCAGGACTCCCTAAAAGAATATGGGTTGTTTTCATGGGCATAACATCACATGAAACCTCATCTTTATACTTTCCTATTGTGAAAGTTATGAGGACTTGTTTATTAACCATGATTTCACTTTCCTTACTTAACCATTGAAGTTTATAGGGCTTGGCATGAGAGATGGTAGACAATCCAAGTTTATCTACCACTTTTGTGCTTGCCACATTTGAACAACTACCCCCATCTATTATCCCGGAACATAACTTGTTGTTGATAAGACAGCGGGTGTGGAAAATATTTTCTCTTTGGTTGTCAAAGGTTTTGGAATTGTTCCCAACATTCGCCTTATCACCAATAACTCACCTTCACAAGGTATCTCACATATATTATCACTAGGGGTTTTGGAAGGGGAGGGGGAGTTAGACCTAGAAGATGTATCACTATGCTCACTTACTACTTGACCCCCCTTAACCATCATGGTTCGTTTGGTTGGATAATCGGCCTCTATGTGACCAAAACCTAAACATTTAAAACATTTTTTACTTGAGGTTTTGGTAGGTGATTTAGGGTTTGAAGTGGAGGGTTCAGAATCCCTCGGTTTGTAAGTGGACTCCTTTTTAAAATTGGTGGGAAAAGTTGAAGAAGATTATTTGTGTTTAGTTTGTTGATCAAGGATGATCTTGAAGCTTTGATGTCTCAAAATCCATGGTGTTTGATGGAAGGCTGGAGTTGCTGTGTGTGAGGGGTGGGTTTTGGGTAGAATGATGTGTAATCCACTCTTTGTTTGAATCTAAAAGAGTTTGGAATCAAAACCTTTTTGAAAAAAGATTGTTTTATGAAGAAGTGGAAAAACAATCCGTTGTTTTTTCATTTCAATCGGTTGTTTATCACTTAGAGGTTTTTGAAAAGGGTTTGAAATTGGTTGACTTGGTTGAATTTGCTGTCAAACCAATTCAAACGGTTGTTTCGAGAATTCAGCCGATTGTTTGTTGAAAATCCATAACAAAAATTTTGTTATGTTTGCAAATCAGCTTTAAATGTTTTCTAACTGAATAGGCTCCTGCTTTAAAAGTTTCTAACAACTTTTGAAGTATTTAAGGAGGTTGTTATACTCTCTTAAAGTTGGATAATAGTTATGAGACATTTGGTGAAAGAGTGAAAACAAATTTGAGTTTTCAAGATTTTCATTCAAGCATTTTGGGTTTTCTCAAAGAAGTGGAACAGGATTGCTATAATCTTTTAATTTGATCTTCATTAGGTGTAATCCTTTTCTGAATCTATTATATTTATGAATACTGGTGTGTAAGTGCAAAATCAAAGGGTGTTCTGATTTCTGTGGTGTTTGTATGTCAAAGGAAGTGTGTGTCTTGAGGTGTTCAAGGTCACTTCTTTGGTGGTGTGTTTGTAATCTGGATTTTGATTGCATAGTAGATACCCAGTGGTTTTCTGGGACTGGATGTAGCTCTTGGGATAAGAGTAAACCAGTATAAACTGTTTGTGTGCTTTTCTCTTACCCTTAACTCATTTAAATTCTACTTTTAAGTTGTTTTTAATTCTGCTGATATAAACAACCGGTTGAATGGCAAAAACAACCGGTTGATTTTATGTTAATTAACTTAAACAATTTTAATTGATTGCTTTCTGGATTTCTAAATCTTCGATTCTGCTTTGAACTTCATTATACCTTCAAAGTTTGCGAAAATCTTTCATAAAAAATTCACCCCCTCTTATTTAAGGCCATATATTCTAACAATTGGCTTATTTAAGGCCATATATTCTAACAATTGGCATCAAGAGCTTGGTACTTGAAAAATATTCAAGTTTGATCCTAGAAATCTTTTTCTTATGGCTGAAAAAATTACCCTTTGGGGAAGGTGCATTAATAAACAGACTACCTTTGTTCTGTGGTTTGAATTACCAATTTTGGAAGGTACGTATGAAGATCTTTGTTGAATCTCTTGATAAAGGAATATGGGATGCAATTGAAAATGACCCTTTTATTCCTAAGCTTGAAAAGGATGGTGTTTCTATTGAAAGCCTTGGTCCCAATGGACCAGAAAACAAAAGAGCAAAGTTTGATTGCATTGCAAAAAATATTATAACCTCTGCCTTAAATTCTGATTAGTTTTTCAAGGTCTCTCAATGCGGATCTTCTAAGGAGATGTGGGATACTCTAGAGGTAACTCATGAAGGAACGAACAATGTAAAGAGGGCAAAGAAACATACTCTAATCCAAGACTATGAGATGTTTAGAATGCTCAAGGGAGAATCAATTGCGGATGTGCAAAAGCGATTCGCTCACATTGTCAATCATCTCATGAGTCTTGGAAAGGCCTTTGACAAAGAGGAGTTGAATATCAAGATTCTCAAATGTCTTTATTGATCTTGGTAACCAAAAGTCATGGCTATCTCAGAATCAAGGTGATGGCAAATTCATGAAGTTCTTCTTGAATCATGTAAAGGATGGTGCGGAAGCTATGGATGTGTGTGTGCAAGATCCTCCTAAGAATGGTGTTGATCTTGAAGGTGCATAAGGTGTATGAATATTGGGAGGTTCGGCCAGCCCAAGGAGAGGTGAAGGATGTGAAGTTTAGAGCCTAGAGTTCTAGG
>Ga0123342_1009495_pt1 | contig 11637 bp, 5 predicted proteins | sample Turbeawhitnodule_FD_89960 | JGI IMG/M metagenome (GOLD analysis project Ga0123342, IMG submission 89960) | Root nodule microbial communities of legume samples collected from Mexico - Turtle bean Mexico white nodule | ecosystem: Host-associated > Plants > Roots > Nodule | place: Mexico: Nepantla... | reverse complement strand
GAAGAAAATAAAAAATTAAACTCTACAACAACATAAAAGTTGAATCTATAAACATAAATTAATATTTATTTTTATTATTATTGATGATGTAATCATGTTAATTTCAAGTAAAAAATACAAGACTTAATTATAAAAAAAACCAAGTTGAATAAGGACTTATATGGACATAAGAGAACAACATGATCGAACAAAAAAATGTTCATATTGTCAAACACTAGGACACACATAAAGAACATGTCCCAATATTACTGGATTGTGGACTTCTCGTCATTAATTATGTTTCATTTCGCACAAACTATTTAATGTACCATTGAAAAAAATATTAAATGAATGATCATCTTTCATTTATTTTCCATTTTATGTTCAACATATACTTATTTAGTAAGTCTTATATCTCTTATATTTATCTTATTTGGATTTTTTTTATATCTTTTATTATTATCTTTGTTTTGAATTTATTTTATATCTTTTATGTTTTTAGTTATTATTTTTTTCTGCCATTCTTTATTTATTTATATTTTTTGTTTTTATTTTATTTTTTTTGTTTTTATTTTTTAGTCTTATTTATTTTTGCATTTTTTCTTCTCGTTTTTAAGCATTAAGTGTAATATTTGCATTATTTTTTTTTTAGGATTTTTCATTTAGGATAGACACTTCAATATTATTGGTGTGTCCATTGTTAATTAATACTAATTGACTTTGGTGTTTTTATAATTATGTCCTCTATCTTTTACTTGAAATTAACATGATTACATCATCAATAATAATAAAAATAAATATTAATTTATGTTTATAGATTCAACTTTTATGTTATTGTAGGGTTTAATTTTTTATTTTTTTTATTATTAAAAAAAATTAAACTAAACATTTTAAATTTTTTATTTTTATTTTGTAAAAACTTATTTCTTTATTCATTAATTATATTTTTAACTATTTTAAACATTAAAAATATTTATTTTTTAATGCATTCAAAATTAAAATTATAAAAAAAAAATATTTTATTATTTATTTATTTATTTTTGAAATGGTACTAGATAGGAAAAAAAATGGTGCTAGATAGGGAAATAAAAACAAAAGGGTGCTAGATACGGAAATAAAAACAAAATGGTGCTAGATAGGAAAATAAAAGTGTAAATGGTGCTAGATATGGAATTTACCCATGAAATAGTGAGTAGATAAAATAATATTGATAGCTAATAATTAGATATCAATTTAAAAATTACTTTATAATTTTTTTATTAATAATATAATTACTTCATCTATCAATACTTTTTTTTTATTTATATAATGGTTTTTAATTTAGTTAATATTATTAAAAAAAATAAAGAAAAATAAAGAAAATACAAAAATATGGATGAACTATATCAAAACTCATATGTTAACAAAAATGATACATGGGTAGACTATATTTATTTATAAAGAATTCTAAGAAGAGATTAGATGGTAGCCTATTATACAAATGAAAAGATTCTCTATGAATAAATCATAAATTAGTCAACTTATCAGCAGATGCATTTTCTTTCCGAAAAATATGAGTAACCTTAAACCTGATTTTCCCACAATAATTAAGACAAGTATTTCATCGATTACGAAGCATGCAATGGGACATTAATCTTAACAGTAAATGCAGCAAAAACCAAAGCATAATCACATTCCAGCCATACATTAGTAAACTCCATCATTTGAGCTTCCTCCATAGCATGAATAATCTCATAAAACTCAGCAACCAGACCAGTCTGAACTTCAAGAAACGTATAGAAAGTTCAAATAAATTCTCTCATACTTCCACAGAAAATACTTCCACAAGTAGTAAGACTAAGATATCCCAAAGCAGTTCCATCAGTATTAATTTTAACTCAGCCTGGTGAAGTACGAGTATTAATACTAAAAAAAACTTGATCACATTGAAATCCAATATAATTAATATTATATATTGAATATTATTATTTTATATGTATACACATGTAAAAAATCAAATTAGACCAATATAATTTCTAATAAATATTGTATTATTTAATATCTTTCTATTCGATCATCTTTCTTCAAGAAGCCAATGTTATATTGATAATTCTTTTCACATATGTAATATATACAAAAAGTTATATCAATTTAAAATACTTAAAAAAGTGATATAATATACTTTTCAAAATATATTAAATCATGAATAATTTGATCACCTTATTAATGTTATTTAATTTTAATAAAATTTGACATAGATAATCATAATATTAAATTATAATTTAATGGTTATTAAAAATCAATAATAATTTTTATAAATAAAATGAATACGTTTTGTCATTAGATTATATAAAAAGTTTGGAAAACTAACAAAGGAGATTTGTTTAATTCGTGATTATTACTTTTGTTAAAAAAAATTAAGCTTATTATTGTATACAAGTTCTTCTAGAAAAAATATAATATTTATAAGGGGTTAAATTACACCAATATAACTTTTACTAAATATTAGATCGTCAATAACTTTGTAATATATGTGAAATAAAGTTTTGATTTAATCATGAGTTTTGCGGGAAAAAAAAAACTGATTCAATTAAAAGATAGAACTATATTAAATATTTATACATAATAATAAATGTTATGAATAAAGTAAACGCATTTTGTCACTAAATTATCGAAAAGTTAGGAGGGAAAACGGTTAAAGGAGTTTTTTTTTAAAGCTCTTTAATTTATTTCATTTTTTTTTGTTATAAATAAGTTTATTGATTTCTAAAAGTTAGAAAAGTGTCATATTTGATAAAAGTTATGCTGTATTATAAATAAGAGAAATGTTTTTTGTCATCAAACTACTGAAAAGTTAGAAAAAAAAAACTAGTAAAAGAATTCTTTTAGTTCTTTACTATATTTCAGTTAAAATTATTTATTTTTTCAAAATGTCTTATAAAAAAAGTGTAATATCTGGTAAAATTTACAATAATATAATTTGATTATATTAATATATATATATATATATTTATTTTTTTATTTTTATTTTTTTGTGTGTGTGTTCGTCTAATCATATATAGCAATTAAGGAATTAGTTCAAAACTTATAGTTTATAAAAGAAGTTATTATTTTCTTACAAATATTAAGTATTAATAAATGCTATAAAGAAGACAAATGCGTTTTGTAATGGTAATATTAAGAAAAAATAAATAAAGGAACCTATTTTTAAGGTTGCCATTATTATTTTTATTAAAGTAACGTTTTTATATTTTATAAGTTGCTGTAAAGAAGTATTTGATCCAGCTTCTACTTGAAAAAGAAGAAGAACAACCCAAAAGAAATAGGGTAAAATATTGCATTATTTTAAAGTGAAATTGTGAAATCAAGTTTTTAAGAATTTATATGAAATAAATATTATTTAGAAATTGAATTAATCTATTAACGGTGATTGTTTTTAATTTAATTAGTAAAAATCTCACTTGTAGAATTTTTTTTCTCATACAATATACTCCTATAAATATATATATATATAAACACAAACTTTGAGAGATACACAATAAGAAAAACAATTAAATTTTATTGATACACCAAAAAAATTAATTGCATTGTCATAAAATAATTATAATATGATATGTTATGTTATGTTAATCATTAAATGAAACCTTAATTATTAAACAAGCTTAATTTAATGAAGAGAGATATGCATGATGTAACGTATTCTCATTCTTCTTCTCTCTCTACATCTTCATCTATATCTATATTTATATTTATGTATGTATATACATATATATATTAATTATCAACTTTAAAATTTGAAAAGAAAGTAGTAAATGTATATTTGGAAAAATATGATATGTGTGAAAATATTGTTTAGGGATATTTTGGTAACAATAATGATACTTTGACAACTTGTTTCAATATACAACTTGTGATTAATGATATGAGAAAAGGGTATTCTTGTTATTTTACATAAAAATTAAATTTTTTAAAAAATAGAGTTGTAAACTGGTACAAGTTGTCAATATATCATTTTTCTTTTGTTAAAAATGCAGTCATTAAGCATTATAAATAATAAACCAAGTTGGAAGAGCTTGTATCATTCAAGCCATATAGTCCGAGTACAATTTCAATATTTTGTCTTTGTATTTCCTTCCACCACTAGAAAATTACTCTTGTTTTCTCACCCTGGTTGAAACAATGAGGCCTCAAAACATTGATCACAACCTTCACATATCACCACCGAGGTCAAATGAACCACCCATAACCCCTAATTCGAATAGGCAAATTCAATTTGAGCAAGCTCCTATACCCTTAATAATGGCTGTCACAAATCCCATCCATGGCCAGACCCACCAACAACAAACAACCTGGTACATGATTTTAAGAATGTCCCTTGACCCTTCTCAAAATGTTACTAGGTTTCAACTAACCATGCCTGATGGGGTCCATGCCGTACTTCAACCAGTACCCGAGATTCCTCATAGAGCTAGGCTCAATGAGCCTTTGACTCAAAGAGAGTATGAACTCATAAATGAATCAAACAGACAAGTAATTCCTCGTGGAATTTGGCTTAATGAGTCTTGGACCCAGAGACAACATCAGTTTGTGTCTTTCAACCTTAATCTAAATAACATTCTTTAATCTTGCTTATTCTCTTCTAATTGTTTTTCCGGTCTTCTTATTTTCAAATTCTATGTTTTCATTTCACAGGGATATGTTATGTTGCATTATAATTATTTGTATTGCTAAAAGACCTTTTTGTGCAGCAGGATTCCTGAACATGTTCAAAACCATGTTGCTGAGTTCCGTAGGCAACTATCATCATCATCACCAACCTATCCCCTGTCCCAAAATCAGAGCACTCTGGTGGCTCGATCTGCCTCAAACTCGATGCCCATCACTGTTAACCCGACACTGCAACTCTTCACACCTGTCACATATGGAGAAACTAGCAGTAGCACCTTTGAGTCTCAAATTCAAATGGGTGATGCAACTGCAAGCCCTTCCATGAATGTTGATGAAGAAATTGATTTAGAGTTGCGCTTGGGTCGAAGCCAGTGAGACTCAAATATGCTTGTGTGAACAAATACAGCGAGGTGTTTTCATTGGTGTTAGAGTTTATTTATGTTTATCAAGGTTTTGTGGGCATTGACTTGCAAATCTGTGTCTTTCCTTTCATGTAATAAAGTTGTCATTTTGAATGGCTCATCTTTTTAATATATTTCCCTTCGCAGATTCATCTCTTATTCTGAAAGGGTAACATGTTTTTCTCTTCTCTGTCTATCTTGTGATTTAACTAAGATTTTTTCAGAAACAATTTGTGATTGGGATTTTTGTTGTACAACATCAAAGTTTTCATACTTTTGTGATGATAATTGTGAACCCATTAACCCAAATTAGGAAAAATATTGAATACATATTTAAGTTTTCATGTATTAAGAGATGTGATTTACCCAAGAGACTTCTCGTTGTAGTAGTTAATTAAGCCATTTGTAACAAAAAAATTGTTTGTGCAAACTAATATTACTCTCAATTAATATAAAATCAAAATGATATTAAACTTGTATTATGTTAATGTGGGAGAGAGAGTTTTCCAATAAAAGAAAATATGTTCCTAAGTGATTTAACTAGTACATTTAAACATATGAGTCTGAGTATGTTTAAGTTGGTTTTTTATTGTTAATTTTTGCTCTTTATTATCAAAATGAGATTTTTTTAAAATTATTATGAGGTTAGAGAAGTTCTGAGAATGTGAAACAATTTCATTTTGAAGAAAAAGTGAAGTTGTGTCAAGATGTCAAATGTGTCACCTTAACACAATTTCACTTTTACATGACAAAATTTGTACCATTTTGGTACAACTTCACCAATCTCATAATATTATAAAAATTTACTTGTGATAAGGAGTAAAAATGGTCCCAGTTTCATACAAAAAAATCACTTTTCGTAAGATTGATTATTTCAGTGTTCTGAAACGATTTAGACGTGATTGATGACACATGATTCTAAATATCTTTACGCGAGATTTACGGGATATGATAATTAATAATACATATAAAAAAATTAAAATTAACATTAAAATGACTTCATAAATTAATGTGATGATAAATAAATATGTACTTATAGGTATTAATTTGAACTCGTCTTGACTTTAACAAAAACAAAATTGTATTAATCGAATGTAAATATGAGTAATACTTAATTATTTGAATTGATTTACTTTTTGTAAAGTGGATGCGTGGGCTGATAAGTTGGCTAATTTAGGCTTTATTCATAGAGAATAATTTAATTGGTATAATAAGCTTCCATCTAATATGTTCTTAAAACTCTTTATTAATAGGTATAAGCTACCTATGTATCGTTTTTGTTAACATATGATTTTTTATCTAGTCCCCCATATTTTCTTTATTTTCTTTATTTTTTTCTTTTAATAGTATTTTTTCATGTGATGGAAAATGATTGTTGTTACTTGAAGTGTCAGCCTAACTGAGATGTCAATGAGCATAGTGATAGAATGTATGTATATATTCATTTTTAAGGCACATATTTAATCATTTATACTCTTTTTTAATATTTTTTTTATTTTTGTTGGGTGAGAATGTCTCACCCTCAAAGCATAGTGTTATATTATTACTTTTTAGTTCTTAGTCTCATTTTATTTGAAAAATGATTATCTTTTTTTTTTTTCATTCTCTCTCATCTATTTTTTTAATATTCATAAACCTCACTTATCTTTGCGCGAGATTTACGGAATATAATAATTAATAATACATATAAAAAATTAATTACATTAAAATGAATTCATAAATTAGTGTAATGATAAATAAATAAGATATTAACTTGTCTCCACTTAAAAAAACAAATTTATATTAATCGGATATGAATATGAATAATACTCAATTATTTGAATTGTTATAAAAACATGGTGGATATGTATATATTTATTTTTAAGACACATATTTAATTATTTATAATTTTTTTAATATATTTTTTATTTTTGTTGCGTGAGAATGTTTAAATTATTACTCTATAGTTCTTAGTCTCGTTTTATTTGAAAAGCAACTCTTTTTTTTTCATTCTCTCTCAATTGTTCTATTTTTTTCAATATCCATAAAGCTCCATTGTCTTCTCAAAGTACCATTTCTCTGACAAGATTTGAAAAAATAATAATTAATAAACTATTTATTATTTTTTATAATTATTTGATATTTATGTAGTTGTTATTTGGTACTATACTTTATTATACTTGTTTTATAAAATAAAAAATATTTGATATTCAATAGGATTGTACTCTTTATTATCATTACAAGAAAACCATTAAAAATAGTAATCAAATTTAGAAATAAAAAATAGTTAGTCACTATATTAACTAAATTAGACATTAATTTAGAGACTAAAAAATTATTCATATCTAGAGTGGTTTCTATTATTAATAAAAATTTATAAAATAATTTATAAATTTGTATTTAAATTAACTACTTAAGTTTTAGCGACTAATATTTTAGATTCTAAATTAATCTTTTAAAGATTAATAGAGACTAATTAAGAACATGAAGTAGTAAGTAACTAAAACTTTAGTAGCTAACGGTTATATACCAATTTAGATATTATTTTATATTTTTATTAATAATAAAAATTATTTTAAATACCAATAATTTTTTTTAATTTATAAAATGGTATTTTATTTAATTCAATAGTAACTAATTATTTTGTTATCTAAAATTAGTTTTAATTTAATGATTTTTTTTAGTATACTGTATTCTGAAAGTATTTTCAGGCAATGGGTGAGATATGATTCTAATGATAAGAAAAAATTGAAACATTACAAGGATTTGATAAACCATTGGAACCAAATAATAAATAAATTTGTTATTCTCCCTCTAAATTGTTCAATATTCATCAAGTTAGTTTACTTAATTTTTAAGATAAGTTTTTTTTTTTTTACAACCTCAACTACATTTTTTTAGTTTCGTTTGAAGTATGTATTACTTCTCAGAAAATAAAAATCTCAAATTTATTTAATTAAATTATTTTCAAAGCACAAGCTTTATCATTTATATTTTTTTAATATTTATTTATCGTTCTCTCACTCTACTATTCTTGTGTGGTTTCAATATTTAAGAAGTTCACTTCAATTTTCAAAATACGTTTACTATCAACTACAAAAATAATATATATTGTAACTGTCATAACATTTTAATTATTTTTAATTTTTTACTGTTTTCTATGATTATTTTAATATTTATACATTTATTATTTAGTAATATGTTTTAAGGTTTATACACTTTTTTTTCTATTTAATATTCAGGAAAAATATGTTTTTTTTTTACCTTAAATTCTGAATGATGTTTATATATATTTTTCATTACAATTTTTAATTATTTAATTATGAGATTGAGAAGGACCACACCTACCAAATGAAGATTTATTCGAATATTAATTTTTATTTCAAAAACTCACACCCATCCCTTCTCTTTGTCATAACGGGTTTTTTTTAGACAATACAGTAAAAAATACACTTAACAATACATTATAATAATATTTTTAATTAAAAAATAAATTAACTATAATTAAAATATTATTTTATTAATTTGTAAAATATATATTTATTACTGTTAGTAGTGTTACCATATCACCACCTTATTTAAACCAAACGATGACTGTTTCAATTGAAACAAATTCATATATAAAAGTATTGAAGTCCGAACAGTTTAACTGCTTAATTCAGCTTGAGGAAGGCAAATTCTTTATGCATTTCATGTGCTTCTTCATTCACTTCCATATATTGAAAAATATAAAAATTATATATTTTTTAAATTATAATTTGGATTATGTAATTTAAAATATAAATTTTTATTTTGAAATTTGTATTTTAGAATATAAAAAAATACTAAATTTATATTCTGGATTCTACAGTGTACTATATAAAAGGGTAACATGTTTTTCTACATTATTTAACTATTACATTCAAATATATGAGTTTGAGTTTAAGTTTGTTTTTGTAGTGTTAATTTTTCTCTTTATTATGAGGTTGAAGAAGTGTTACACACGTGACACAGTTTTATTGTGAAAAAAAAAAAGAAATTATGTCAGAATGGCACAATTTTTGTGTAATTATTTTGAACTAAAATTGTGTTATATTGATACAACTTCACTTAAAAATGGAAAAAATGATGTCATTTTGGAACAACTTCACCAATCTTACAATATTTTAAAATAAAGAGTAACACGTTTGAATGATAAGGAACAAAAATTGTCTCGGTTTCATACAAAAATCACTTCTCGTAATATTATTTATTTCAGTGTTCCGAAACGACTTAGATGTGATTGATGACACATAATTCTAAATATCTTGATGCGAGATTTACGGAATATGATAATTAATGATACATAAAAAAACATTAAAATGAGTTCATAAATTAATGATGTGATGATAAATAATTATGTACTTCTATGTATTATTTGAAGTCGTCATCGACTAGATAAAGACATTTAGTATTATATAAAAATGTGTAAATCTCACCTTATAAGTTGGTTTATAAGGTTGAGTTAAACATAAAGTTCACTTTTGAATATAATATATAACCATTTTCGAGTTTATTCTAACGAGAGTTTATTGACTTATCAAATCATTCGCTATCAGACTACCCATAAACATATAATCTCACGTATGAGTTGACACCCTTGACGTGAGGGGTGTGTTGAAGATCTCACATTGACTAAAGATTAAGACATTTTATATTATATAAGTTGGTGCAAACCTTCCTTTATAAATTGATTTTATGAGATTAAGTTAGAGTTAAAGTTTAGTTATTAATATATTACATTATTACTCCTAAGTTAATAGTCTCCTTTTATTTGAAAAACCATTATTTTACTACATATTTTTTCATTCTCTCAATTGTTCTATTTTTTCAATATCCACTATTAATATATACAAAAATAATATTTATAAATTAAAAAATATATATTTAAAGTAATTTCTATATTAATAAAAAACTATACATTAATTTTTAAATTATATCCAACAACATGTTTATTAACTATTATAGATTTAATTAATCTTTATAATTTTTTATTAATAATAAAAAAATTACTTTAAATATTAATAATTTTTCATTTATAATCTAATTATTATAGTAATTAATTATTTTTTATCTCTAAATTAATTGTTATTTAATTATTCTTTTAATATTGTATGTAAAAAAGGTAAAAGGAAAATATAATCGAAACAAGAATTGAATTAAATCACGTGATTAAAAATATAATTGGCCAGGAACATAAAAACAAAATAATTGATTATTTTTATATATAATCAATTATTTTGTACTTTTGAAAATTATTTGTGAGTTAAGAATAAGTAAATAATAAATTATTTGAAAAGATAATTGTTTGTGTTATGAGTTTGTTGTTCGTGATTAATAAGTTTATATTCATTACCATTGTTAAAATTATTCATTGTCATACTTTGATGAGCTTCTTAGTACTTTTAAATTGGTCTTATATTAATATTATTGCACTTCCCTTGTCTCCTATTGAAATTTGTAATTATATGTAGTTTGAATTTTTTTTTGACTTATTTCTTTAAATCCACATAAAATTATTTTAACTATTATCTTAATTGTTCTCATACTAATGAATAATGTCGATTTTGGTATCTTGGAATGGGTACTTGCAAAAATAATTACCTGTTTCTTTTGTAGTTCTTATTTATTTATAGTTTTGCTATGGGTATGAAGATTATCGCAAACCCATAAAGACGTAATCCTTTAATTCTGTTTAAGTAGTGATTAATTATCTACAATGTGATTAAAAATAAAAAAATGTCATATAATGAAAATTCACTTATAGGATTTTTTTATCTAATAATATAATAACTATCATATCAAATAAAATATTTTCTCTTTAAAATAAGTTATCTGCTATATAGGTCTATCATAACAAAATTTTAAAATAAATCGTGTGATCGTATAGAAAGTAAATGATATAGAAAGAAGGATATATAAAAACTAAATGCAGAAAGTTGAAAATTAGAATTACGAGAACATATTATTCCGCTGCAAATGAACTACATTTTATAACAATATGATAATACATTTATTTTTGTCACGTGGTATATTAAACTATATTTTTGTGCTATTTATCATTTATATATAACTATTTTAAAGTCAATATGTTCTTTAAATTACATATAATCACATGGATATTAGAGTGTTGATTAAGCTTATGACAGTAATTAAGTTACATCGTACGAAACTCAAATGTTGTGTTTAGTGAAACGTTGTAAGAGTCAAATTTGTGTTAAAATTTATAATAATATTTGTTACTCGATTCCCATGAGGTTGTATTGACATATTATAAAATATGTCCCTTGCTGTTCACGAGTGAAACCGAATAATGGAAATAAATAAAATAGTGACCATCTATTATATTGTTTTTTCTCTCTAATTTATCTCCTAATTCCGATTTACCTAAGTGTGTGGAAATAGATTCAAAAATAATCTTAATTCATAATCATCACATATAAAATCCAAACAGAATTAACATATAGTTTCACTTTTGAGAGTTCATAAAGTTTTTTTTTTTTATATATATATATATATATATATATATATATATATAAATTTTTATTTTAAATTTTTATATAAAACTCAATTTTTCACTCTCTCTTTTGGAGATCCACATCCACTAGATTTT
>Ga0123342_1009494_pt1 | contig 11637 bp, 8 predicted proteins | sample Turbeawhitnodule_FD_89960 | JGI IMG/M metagenome (GOLD analysis project Ga0123342, IMG submission 89960) | Root nodule microbial communities of legume samples collected from Mexico - Turtle bean Mexico white nodule | ecosystem: Host-associated > Plants > Roots > Nodule | place: Mexico: Nepantla... | reverse complement strand
TATCAAACTTTGTTTGTGGCGCCTTCCTTTATCCAGGTTTCTATTGTTACTGTTTTGAATTTATTCCGTTCCGTAACCCTAAATTCCCAATTTTATTGTCATTTCTATTTGGATTCATATCACTCTCTCTTTGGGTATTGTTGATTCTCTTTAACTTTAGGTGTTCTCTGACTCTGAGGGACACTGCTGAACTCTTTGGTGAGTATTTGTGGTTTCATTTTGATTGCTTCCATGTTGAACTCGCGGTGCCTCCTTCCGTCCTGGATCTCTCATTGGCTTCCTCTCCTCTTAGTTGCCTTATAAATGAGACGCGTTTACTTTGAGCGCTCTGGGAAGTGTGAGGAGGAGGAAGCAATGGTGGTTGTTGTTGTTGTACAGCGGTGATTGAAGAGGAACTGAGACGGGTGAGAGTAGGTGAAGAACATAGAGCGTGAAGGAAGAGGGTTCAAGATGTGTCAAAATTTATGAGCAATTTTTCTTTGGAGTCGAAATATAAAAGAGAAAAGGAAGTGGATGTAACCGGTGAATCCTTCGTAAGGAAGTTAATGTTACTGGTGAAAACTACTCCTTCTAAGGAAGTGGATGTTACTGGTGAAGGTGAAAACTACTCCTTCTAAGGAAGTGGATGTAACGGGTTAAAAACTACTCATTCGTAAGAAAGTGGATGTAACCGTGGTGAAAACTACTCCTCTATAACCACTCAATAATAATGGAAAATGATAATATACTCAAGAATTTTTTTTCAAAATTGCTCACGTTTGGCCACTACGTTTCCTAATTTTTATTTCTCTCTCATAAAACAGACACTTCCTCTCATTATGCAATTAATTTTCAAAATAAATTATCTCTTTCAATTAAAACAGTTGCTCCATTTATTTCAAATATTTTTTTAAATTTATTTCTCTCATAAAAAAGACACTCTCTCATTATGCAATTAACTTTTAAAATAAATTATCTCTTTCAATTCAAAACGGTTGTTGTATTTATTTCAAATATTTTTAAATTTATTTTTCCCTCATAAAACACTTATCTTTTTCAATTCAAAACGGTGGCTCCATTAATTTCAAATATTTTTAAAAAAATAAAAAATAACGGAATGCCCAAAATACTGAAATAAAATCAAATATAAATCTAAGGATAAAATAGTAAAACATTTAAGAACTGTTAAAGTAGAAAATCTCCTTTATATATAGGTATAGATATATTACATAATAATATAATAAAATTATAATTATTAATAAACTTATTTAGGCCAATAATACAATAAGTCTATTAATTTGAAATAGCTTACTTTATATAAATTCGTAAGTTATACAGAGATTTTTATATCAATGAAGTTAGGCCTTTAAAAAATTCCTATAATAAGCAACTAAGTCAGATTCACATTTTATTTTTTTAGCAAAGGTCAAATTCAGATCTATAAAATATGTGATATAACGAGTTATTTCTAATCAAACATTAAATTTGAGGAGTTAAAATATTTTTAAAAATAACTTTAATAAATAGTAAATCGAAGAGACTAAAACTGTTTTTTCTTTTAATTTAAAAGGTTAAAACAATTTTTTTTCATTTGAGATTGAAAGTTGGATTCACCCTATTGTAGAAGGGTGACTTTAAGATTTTATATTTTTCTTAAGAAACAGTTGTCAGGAAGAAATTTAAAATATTGTGTAAACTTTTAACTAAAGGAATGTACGTAAATAAAATAAAATTACAGAATGATTTCTTGAAGATTTATAAAGGCAAAATTTGGTGTGGTGGATGACTATATATAGCGTTTGAGGGTGTTTTAACCGATTAAGACCTTACCTTCTAAAGCTTCTAATGGTTAAGTTTTGTTAATTGGAACACCCTCTGATTAGTTCAGGGTAAAGTCATATGGTTCTTTTGGAATATAATTATTTTTTTGTATTTTATTGGAGATTCCTTGTAATATTCAAAATACACTTAAAAAAACTTCATCTTATTAAAAAATTCTTGCTTAAATATTAAAATTTAAATATAAAAGACACCACAGAAAATTATTTAATAATAATCACTACAAGAAAATTATAAAATAGAAACCAATTTTAGAGACAAAAAATAATTAGTTGTATACTGGCGAGACCTCGGACATCGGCTGAAGAGATCGACATCAGTGACATCGAACCTCGGCGGTCTAGTCACTTAATGGGCCACGTAGGTGGGCCCCATAAATAATAATGAGTTATTATTCATACAAGAGAGGGACCTAAGTCATGAGAGGATTCATGCATGCGGTGTGTATAGCATGTTCAAGTCTAGCACAAGTAAAATAATCCTTGGAGGCGCTAAGGCTCGTTAGGGTTAGGGTTTCCAAGGGTAGACTGCATGCATGACACGTGAATATTTAGGACACCCATAGAACAGATGACCCCGCAACGCTGGTACATGAGTTGGTACCATACTGTTATAGATTTTGCACTCTAGAAGAGGCAAGTCCTGTTTCGCGGCTACGCTAAGCTTGTGCAACGCGTCACAGGATGCCTCACCAGTAACCCTAATTCCACTAAAGGAAAGATTTTCGTGGGACAGGGAGTTGACCTAGATACAACCTATATAAAGGGTGGTAAGAACCCTAGAAAATGTACGTAGTTTCTAAGAATGAAACTGCTTTACATACTTTACTGTTTCTTAGCCCAATACTGACTTGATCGTCGAAGTGCAATCAACAGGTAGGGCCCCCTCTGTTTCAACGGAGCCACTCTCAGCTACCCAAGGAGAGAGCGAAAACCACCATGAGATAGGAAGAGTCACCATCTGCCTTTGAAGTCAACGACGGCTGAGTCAACCGGTGAGAACAAGTTGCAATAGTAACTAAATTAGATATCACTTTAGAAACTAAAAAAAAAAGTTGGTTTCTAAATTAGTTTCTATAATTGTTAGATGATTTCTAATTTGGTATCTAATTAGCGACCAAGATTTTTGCTACCAAATTTAGAATCTAAATAATTGGTAGTTAAAACATTGATTGCTAATTAGATACCAATTTAGAAACTATTTAACAATATAATAGAAATTAATTTAGAAATAAAAAAAAATAGTTTCTAAAATGGTCTCTAATTTAGTTACTATTGCAACTAATTATTTTTTGCTCTAAAATTGATTTCTATTTCATGATTTTCTTGTAGTGAATTAATTTTAAATACAAAAATAATTAATTTTAAATATAAAGTAGTTAGTAGCTAAAACTTAATTAATATTTTATATCAGTTTAGAAACAATTTTATAATTTTTTATTAATAATAAAAACTATTTTAAATATCAATATTTTTTAATTTATAGTGTAATATCTAACTTAGTTACTATAGTAATTAATTTTTTTTAAAAAAAATTAATTATTGTTATATAATTTTCTTGTAATGAGAATACTTCAAAAAATAAAATCAATATACCAAAGAAAATTCAATTTAAAAAATTATATGATTAAGTGACAATCTTGATTCTTAAGTATCACAATAAAGAATATATTCTATTTAATATAGAAATTTATCTATGATCTATCATTATTTATTTGATGATAATTGTTTTTTCAAATTAATATACATATACATTACAAGAAAATTATAAAATAATTAAATTTAGAGAAAAAAAAAGTAGTCACTATATCAACTAAATTAGATATTATTTTAAAGACTAAAAAATTATTTATATTTAAAATAGTTTCTATTATTATTAAAAATTTATAAAATAGTTTCTAAAGTGGTATTTAAATTAACTATCAAGATTTTAGTTACTAATATTTTAGATTCTAAATTAGTTTATAAAAGACTAATAGACACTAATTTAGAATATAAAGTATAAGTACCTAAAACTTTGATAGCTAATGGTTAGATACCAATTTAAAAAATTATTTTATAAACTTTTATTAATAATAAAAATTACTTATATATAAATAATTTTTTTAGTTTATAAAATGGTATCTAATTTAGTTAAATAATAATGAATTATTTTGATATCTAAAATTAATTTATATTTAATAATTTTTTGTAGTGATATAAATATATATATATATATATATATATATATATATATAAATATAAGTTAACTATTTTGATAATTAAATAATTTAAATTATAAAATAATTAAATAACAAACTTAGAACTAAAAGTATAATATAATTCTTTTGTAAAATATATTAACTTATTGTTTTTTCACAACCATTCATTTTCTAGATCGAAATGGTTCATAAATACACCTAGACTTAGCAGTATATATATACCCATGTTAGGGTTTAAATGAAGATGCATGAATTGAATTTCTTGGATAATGGAAACCTATACATTACTTTGAACTTATTTGTGATTCACAGACGTAAGCCTGAGAAAAAAAATTAAGAATGTTTATCCAAGGTATTGTAGTTGATGTAACTGACATTTATATAAAGAAATTATTAGAAATTTTGAGCTAAACAAAAGTTTATTTATGTGAATAGATCCTAAGCCATTGCCTTCTTAATTGCTGCAGCCATTTCATCATAGGCTATTTCCCATGCATTGCTCAATTCTTCGTTCCATTTGTCTCCAACTGCTTCCTTTATTGTTTTCAGCAGTGCTTCTTTTACCACCTACCAATCAATCATGTTAGCTCTTATTATGATCATTAAATTTCATATTAAACTTTTGAAATGAGAAATGCTATGATATCCTCATTTATTATCCCATCACATTGGCTTATTCATTTTATTCTTGGATGATAAAAAAAATATCATAACATTACAATGATTTATTATTCACCATATACCGCAAATTGAGCATCGGTGACTTTTTTTTCAGCATGAACAGAACCAAGTTTGGCATCAGCCACCACTGTTCCTTTTGTTTTAAGTTGGACAGCAGAGTCTCGCACCTGGAATTCAAAAATCATCATGTCATACGAAAGAAAGAAATAATATATGATTACATGCAAAAATACTTTTAGCAGGAGAAGATGTTAGATTTGTAAAAACACCGTCTAAAATAATGTTCATTGAAGTTTTTTTTCGGTCAAAAAATATTTTTTAATTTATTGAACTCAAGATTAATTTTATTTCTGCACAAATCAAATATGAAGTTTGGTACTAAATTGATTGCTTTGACTGATTAGATTATAATCACTCATCCCTAACGCAACCTGTCAGACTGTCATATTTTAATTAAATACATGTTTAATATTAAAATCAGGTGAAAATATTATAATTTTACTTGTCATTCTTAAATCTGTTATTATCACTGCATTACATATGTTTTACTTGTAGTTTTTTAAAATGCCAACAAAAGTGAAAATGAATATTAAGAAAATTTAGAAACAATGGAGTTGAAGTAATGAAGGAAAGAAGATAGTGTGAGTAAAATGGGACAATATATGCAATCAAGAGGGTTTGGAATTAAAGATATCAAGTTGTTAATATTGACTTATTAGGAAAATAGAGATAGTGGTTAGGTGTAGAAAAAAAGGGTTTGTGGAAAGTTATTTTGGAGTGTAAGTATTGATAGAGAAACTTAAATAACAGGGAAAATAGTTAGCAGGCAGGAATCTAGGGGGTGGGGGAATATTATGAAAGGGACAAGTGATGGACAAGGGGGAGATTGGTTTAAGGATAATATTGTGTGAAAGTTAGGAAAGGTTAATATGATTTGTTTTTTGGAATGATAGGTGGATTTTGTGAAGACCCACTTATTGAAAGATATCCAAGATATATGTCAATTCCATCAATAAATAAGTGACACTCGAAGATCTAAGTAGATGGAATAATGAAATGTAGGAGTAAACCTAGAATGGAGAGTGGTTTAAATGGGAAGTAACTTAGTTAAATAAAATGATAAATAACTAGTTCGACTTAATCCCAGTCTATGTCCACGATTATAAATTTATTATAAACAATGAGATTTCAACACAAAATTTCTCTCAAGTAAACAAGTGAATTCTCAACTCTAAGTTAAGAAAAAATTGTTCAATACAAGATCCTTTATAAACAGACAAAATTTTCCAACTAACTCTCAACAAAAGATGCATCAAAATAAAAACGATTCACGTGCACAATGCTTCAGTGTTTTGGGACCATGAAAAACCAATGGAGGTTTGAAAGTTATACAGAAGAGATAGACAGTTTGAATAGAAGCTTCGGTTCAAAGAGAGGATCTTTTACCACAAGACAGTCTAAAGCCTCTAAATAGTCTACTACCTTTGAGATGACCTAGGAACCTTTGAACACGAATTTTTCTAAACCAATCTTCAAAAATCTTCATGTTGGTTTAGTACAAATCTTCTGAGTGATAAAACACTCACTTTCTCTAAACTCATTACAAGCATAATCACCTACAACTAGATTAAATCCAAAAAATGAAAGAACTTACTTTCAGGTAAAACCTTCGTGATCATATTAGAAGGATTATGATATGTTGAAACATTTGCCACATTCACAAATCCTCAAGCAATTTCTTCTCTCACGAAATGCAGTTTGACATCAATGTGCTTTGTTCTCTCATACTAGACTTGGTTCTTCAAAAGCTAAATAACGCTACTATTGTCATAGTAAATGATTACAACTTTGTCCTGCACTTTTAGCTCTTCTACTAATCCCTTAAGCCATAAAGCTTTTTTCGCAGCTTTTGCCATGGCAATATACTCTGCCTCAGTGGTTGAAATAGGCACTACCTTTCGGAAACTGGTCTTCCAAGTGATGGCAATACCATAAGCATTAAATACATAGTCAATGAGAGATTTTCTTGTGTTTAAAAACCCAAAGAAGTTTGAGATAAAAAAAAACCCTTCTATCGAAACTTCTTCGATAGACCGTCTAGCTCCACCATAAACCAAGACTTTGAAGAGTGACATCTTCAAGTAACAAGTGATCCACTTAAGAGCTTGTTAATGTGCTCTACTAGGGTTAGACATAAAATTGCTTACAACACTCAGCATAAGTTATGCCAAGGCGTGTGCAAACCATATCGTACATAACAAAACCAACTAGATTAACATATCAAAGACCGCAAATATAGCATTGTTCCTCCCTCTTTTTAGGAGATTGTTCATCACTCAACTTGTAGTGGGAAGCAAGAGGTGTGGAAACAAATTTTAGGTTTGTCATGCCAAACTTATCAAGAATTTTTATGAGTCTCCTGAGACAAGTATAGATGCTTCAAATCACATCGTTTAGTGATCTCAATCCCTAATATCTTTCTAGTAGCTCCCAATTCTTTTATTTCACACTTGTTATTCAGCTTAGATTTAACCTTTTTTCACCAAGGGTTTACTATTTATTGTTATCTGAATATCATCTACCTATAGCAGCAATATAATGAACATACCATCTGCTATAAACTTGAAATAGACACAAGTATCATACTTGCTACGTTCAAAACCAATTCTAGCAATGAATTCATCAAATCGTCTATTCCATTGCCTTGAAGATTATTTCAGACCATACAAATATTTGCTTAATTTACAAACATAATATTCCCTTCCTTCTATCACAAATCCTTCTAGTTGCTTTATGTAGATAGTTTCATCCAAGTCTCCATAAAGGAAAACATTCTTAACATCTATTTGTTCCACCTCAAGGTTAAGCTCAATAACCATGGCTAACAACATCCTTGTGGATCTTTGTTTCTCAACAAGGGAGAAAACATCATTATAATTGACTCATTCCCTTTGTGTAAACCCTTTATCCACCAGTTTCGCCTTGAATCTTGGTTTATCAATTCCCGGAACCTTATCTTTTCATTTGAAAATCTATTTATAGTTTACCAACCTAGAACCTTGGGTCTACAAACCAGAATCTAGGTATTATTTAGATGAAGCGACTTCATCTCCTCAGTCATGGCGTTTATAAGTCATTGAGTCTTGCTCTACAAGAAAAATTGGTATTATATACTACACCAATCCGTATGTAAGACACTAAATTTTTTATGTAAAACATAGTTACATACGGATTACATATAAAAAAAATTGTATGTAAAACTGTCGTAGGTAGCTGTTACATACGGATTTAGAATTCGTATGTAATTACACCAGAAAGTTACAAACGGAAATATCCGTATGTAATTACTAATGTATTACATATTGAAAAATCTGTTTGTAACTGTAATTTTGCTTTTTTTTGCATATCCAACTTTCTTCATCTCCCCTCTGAGCTTAGCAAGCATTGCCTGAATTACAGAGTTCTTTTCATGAGAACTATCCTTTGCTTGGAAAACATGGACTCTATTCTTTACTACAACCCATATATAACTAACATTTTTTTAATACTAATATCTCTCATTTCCTTCCTAATAGTAGTGGCTTTTTCCCATCTGCATTTAGGAATTACGAGAATTAGCAAAAGAACCATAAACAATGTTAATTCAAAAGGAATAGACAATTTTAGTTTTAGCTAAACATGTTAAAGCAACTGCAGAAAAATGAAAACCACCACAACAATAATACTAGCCTTATCCTACTAGATGTAGAAAAATGAAAAAAGAAAGTAAATTCTTTTGAAACTAATTAGGATGGGCTACTTACTCTACAAAATAAAATGAACAATCCAGCTAACTTGTCAATTCTATTCAAGAAGGAAACTTAGTTATCATAATTGTGAAGTTTTACCTGCCAGTAGATGCAAGCATGTTGGAAAACATTACATGGTTGCTAGAGTCATTAGGATCAAGCTGGAATAACTTTTTTATTACAATTTTCCCCAACTTTGTGTTCCCAATCATCTTACATGATCCGAGTAGAGCTCCCCGTACAAGTATTGGCATTCTTTTAATAAATTCATATGCACGATCTACCGAACCAGACCTCCCTAGAAGGTCCACAATACATGCATAATGCTCAGCGCTCGGTTCAATTTCATATTTCCCTCTCATGGCTTCAAATATATGCAAACCTCTTTCCACTACCCTTGCCTTACTACACGCTGACAATACCAAAACTAGTGTAACATAATTTGGTGTTATACCAAGCTTCTTAGTGTCATCTCCTCAAATAAACTCAATCTCATATCAACATCGCCTAAATGTGCATATCCATCTATCATTGCATTCCAAGTGATTAGGTTCTTCTCAAGCATTTCTCTAAAATTTGCTTTGCATTCTCAATATATACTTCCGCATTTTCCATACAAATCAACAAATGCACTCCCAACAAATATATTCTCCTCGACACATGCTTTAATAGCAAGAGCATGAACTGGCCTGCCCAATTCAAGCCCTCCAAGCTCTGCAACGCACTGAGTACACTCGGTACAACATATTGGAATGAACCGTAAAACTGTTTTCTATTCCATTTTCATCATGAAAACCTAAAAATAAGTGTTGAAAAACACTTGAGTATGATGTTTCACACTCTTCACCTCCAATCTCGTTAAAACTTTGTTTGCCACATCTTTCAGCTTCCAACAATGAGATGGTGGTCGTAAAAACTAAGGTTGCGAATGGAGCTGGAAGAAATCGTGAATGGAGCTGGAAGAAATGTGTGGTTTGGGAATGAGGGTTACAGAAAATTCTGTGTGTAATGTATATTTACACATTGAATTAAATTCGTATGTAAATATCCGCATGTAACGCTCACTTTACATACGGATTTAAATCTGTATGTAATAATCAATATGTAAATAAACAATTTCTTGTAGTGTTGTCCTTATTTCCAAAGGCAGACGATACACTATAATGTTCATCTTCCAACACCTCACTAGCAACCACCAAGGAACAGGTTGTAAGCTTTGCATAACCATACCCCCTCTAAAGCTCTGATTGTTCTTCTAGTTCTGTCTCTTTTAGAATGTCTTCCCATTGCTACCAGGCCATCTCCAAAATTGGACGTCTTCATGTCAAACTTTTCATTTAATCTTTTGGGTTCAAGGAAACCTGAACCTCCTTAAGAAAAATGGTTTCTCTCCCATACAACAAGGTCTCCTTAAAATGATCATGCACATCTGGACAGATCATTACTCATCTTGTACAAGTACAACGCCTACTTGAAGTATGGACGATTCACTAGGGAGTTAGTCATATATAAGATTTTAAGCTTTGTCCATATTTTCACTACGGTCTTCTTCTTCGAGACTTACCTTAACACCTTGTCACCAAGACTCACACAATTGCACTATATGAGTATTCTCCAATAGCACAATCATGCCTTTTTCTATAATGGTTCTGTCAAGTTTGGATTCACTTTCCAAAGCTTCAAGGAGGTCCTATTGAACCAGAAGAGCATCTTCAACCGTCATAGCCCAAAATCATTCAAGGTAATGAATTTCTCAACCCCATACTTTCTTCGTTCCACACTCACTGAACCAATTTGTAAAGAAAACTCACAATTCACTGAACCATTTAATACACACAAACGCAAAACAAATAATAGAGGAAATCTCAAGAATTGAGAAAGTAAACAAGAACAAAATAAACAAAGAACTACATAGAGAAAATTTAACATGGTTTGACTGAAACTCAGTCTATGTACCACTATAAGAAAATCACTAAATAAAAACTAGGTTTAGAGACCAAAATAATTGGTTACTATTTGATTAAATTAAAGACCATTTTATAAACTAAAATATTTATTGGTATCTAAAGTAGTTTCTATTATTAATACAGATTTATAAAACGGTTTCTAAATTGATATCTAATTATTAGTTACCAATGTTTTAGCTACTTATTACTTTGTATTCTAAATTAGTCTTTTAGAGACTGATTTAGAATCTAAGATATTAGTAGATAAAACCTTAATAGCTAATTTAGATACCAATTTAAAAATCATTTTATAAATTTTTATCAATAATAGAAACCACTTTATATATAAATAATTTTTAGCGACTAATTTTTTTTGTCTCAAATTTTGGTTACTATTTAATGATTTCTTTTGTAGTGTACATGGTCAGAAATTCACTATGGACAGAATCTGAGATTACAACAAGAAGTTTCTCTCAAGTCTTACAAGTGAATCTCAACTCAGAGTTAAGAAAAAACTATTTAGTACAAGGTCCTATATAATCAAACAAAATTGTCTAACTAACTCCCAACAAAAGACATGCCAAAACAAAAAATACATCACGTACACAATGATTGCGTTTGGGGAGCGTGAAACACCAACTAACACTTGAAAGTTATACATAAGAGGTAGACGGTTTGAACAAAAACTCCAGTTCGGATAGACAATCTTCAATCACTAGATGGTCTTTCGTCACAGGATACTCTAAAGCCTCTAGACAATTTACTATTTAAGAACTTTTAAACATAGATTTTTCTAGACCAATTTTCACACATCCAATTTTTTCTCTTGGAATTGAATGACAAACAAAATAATGTATGGAGATGTGCGTGGATTGAATTAATTTGGGTTATAGGTATCACTTTTAGAAACAAAATTAACACATGACATAGAGCTTTTCACGTTGACACGATTAAAAACATGGAAGTCGATGGAAGTGGATAGACAACAAATATCCAAGAGAAGTTTTCACATGTACACTTAAAAACATAGGGGTGCTTAGATAACAAATATCCAAAAGCATAGTTCACATTCTCTGGTGCCTTTTTTTTTTTTATCAGCAATGAATAAATAAAATTAAAGGGGATACTTCAGGGGTATCCCAACCCATATACAGTAACCAGAAGTGGACTTCCTATATCATCCACAAGCGAAACTCTCCTTTAT
>Ga0123342_1009493_pt1 | contig 11637 bp, 8 predicted proteins | sample Turbeawhitnodule_FD_89960 | JGI IMG/M metagenome (GOLD analysis project Ga0123342, IMG submission 89960) | Root nodule microbial communities of legume samples collected from Mexico - Turtle bean Mexico white nodule | ecosystem: Host-associated > Plants > Roots > Nodule | place: Mexico: Nepantla... | reverse complement strand
GTGGTACGGAGATTTGGGCGGGACGGAGTTTCAAACTTGTCCCCTCCCAATCGTTCCAAAAAAAAAAACCACCAAAAATTTTTAAAAAAAAAAAAAAAAAAAAAAACACTAGTTCTTTCTAAGGTAAGTTATAGGAGAACTAATACCGTGAGCAATTGAGAAGAGAATTCTACTTCATAAGCAAACCACAAAACCTAATCCAGCATTGAGTCTTTGTGAGTTTGATCATTGAAGGTACAAACTCCTCATTCCAGGCAAAAACACACATAGTACCGAGAGCCAAGTTCCAATAACCTGCTACAAGAATACTCCTCGTATCTTTAAGAAATCGGAATTCAATAATTCCTAAAATCTTTTTCCCAGCGGATCAGCCTTCCATTTACCCAAAAAAATCAAGATTTAAAGATTTTGGAAAAACTCCAAATGCGTAAGAGGTTTGCCACATTTGTTAAGAACAATGCAATCATGAAGATGATGTTTGCCTTCTTCCAAACCAACCACATAATCTTCTTCAAATATCTGAATAGTAACCATATCATCCTTCATACATGGGACTGACAATTGATTTAAAGGAACTCCAGTTTGCGCCAAAGACCTCTTGGGATTCCCAAGTATTCATCGTAGACAAAACACTCTAGTTGTAGCCATTATAACATTGTTGTTAACCCTATCGGTTTCTAGACACCCCGAGGAAATTACAACCATCGAAGAAAATATGAGGACAGCAAGAACCACAAAAACAAAACTAAAAACAACCAACCTCATATGTAAAGAAAAACAAGAAAGAAAAAATAGACCGTACCGTAAAGAACCATGGTCCCATGGGATGGAGAGAAAAGAGAACCTCACGTAAAGCCAAAATAACTAGAGCAAATAGAAAATGAAAAAAGAAGAAGGAAGAACCTAATTACCGTACACCATGAAGCCAACTAAGCAAACCCATGTTCAAATCCGGTGAGAGGGAAATCGTAGTGAGAGCAGTAACGAGATGCGAAGGCACCACCATGAACGACGCACTTCGCAGTTGCTTTTTGTTTTCCAACCAATTAGCCAAACGTCAAATCTTTCAAACTTCACCCATCAAAACTATATTTTCTCTAACTCAATCTGGGTATAACCTGCAGTGACAAAGAATGGCTCACGAGTTTGGAACGTTTTGACTACTTAATTGACACATAGCGTTAAGATTTTGGTAAAAAGTTGAAATTTTATCTTATATAATAATTTTCAGAACTATTTCAACAAACTTGAAACTAACCAATTAGAACACACTTTTAAGTTAATATAAAGAGAAAAAAAAACATTCATTTTAATGTTTTACGCTCAAAATTCATTTTTTTTTTTTAAATTGTTCCCAGTCACTTATTTCGATTTCATCCTTCAAAATTACAAATCAAATTTTAAAACTTCTCATCTGATCATAGTTCCTAAAAAAATAGGTTTTAATCTTCAATTTATAATTGTTAGTATAAATTCTTTCTTGAAAATAATTTAATAATATGTAAAGTGTGTAAAATTAAAAAAAAAATCGAAAGTAAAAATATTTATCATTTCAATCATTTGGTTAAATAAAAATGTGTGGATATAATTTCAATGAATTTCTTTCAAAAAAAAAAGTATTATCTTTTTCTAATTACATTATAAATAAAATAAGATAAATTATACTTTTGGAACGTAATAAATTGTTATATTATTTTAAAAAAATTTAAAAAAAAGATAATAAAGTGGCTAAACATTTAATTCGAACCAATCATTGGTAGTTTAAAAATTATTTATTATGTATACATTAATATGATTTGTTATGTGTACATTTATTTAATTATTTAGTAATTAAATTTGCTTATATACCACTTACATATATCTAACTTGATTTATTATGATCAAAATTATTTTTCTGTTTATTTAATTATAAAATGAGTTTATCTATTTATTATTTTCTTAAATAAACATAATCAAAAAGATTAAAAAAAACTTATTTTATTGTCAAATTTCATTAAATAAGGATAAAAAGTGATATTGGGTATATAAGTCAATATAACCTGTTAGCAACTAAGTCGTTTCTGTGAAAAAGGAAGCATCCACTAGGTCAGCCAAGTTTTTTTTGTCATATTATCATTTTTATTATACTTATTATTAATAATATTATTAATATTATTATAAATATTATTAATATTATTATAAATATTATAAATATTATTATAAATATTATTATAAATATTATTGTAAATATTATAAATATTATTAATATTATTATAAATATTATTAATATTATTATAAATATTATAAATATTATTAATATTAATAATATTGTTAATATTTTTAATATTTTTAATACTGTTAATATTGTTAATATTTTTAATAATAGTAAGTATAATAAAAATCATAATAATATTATAGAATTTGATTGGTGTAGTGATTAAATTTTCTCTGGTTACTGAAGGTACCTGGTTTTGAATCCCATTAATTGCAAATTTTATTTTATGGTGCCAAAATTTACATACGGATATAATTCGTATGTAAACCTGTGTACATACGAATTTTAATTCCCGCTTCATGGCGCCAAAAGTTACATACGGAAAAATCCCATGCATCGCATGCATGTTTAGTTTGACTGCTCTCGGCAAGGCTTTTTAACGTACTCTCGGCCGGGATTCACTTGGGTGAATTCGTCCTTGGCCGAGAGGTTTTTTAACGTACTTTCGGCGGGGATTCACTTGGGTGAATTCTTCCTTGGCCGAGAGGTTTTTTAACGTACTCTCGACAGGGATTCACTAGGGTGAATTCTCCCTTGGCTGAGAGGTTTTTTAACGTACTCTCGGTAGGGATTCACTTGGGCTTGGCTGAGAGGTTTTTTAACGTACTCTCGGTTGGGATTCACTTGGGTGAATTCTTCCTTGGCTGAGAGGTTTTTTAACGTACTCTTGACAGGGATTCACTTGGGTGAATTCTTCCTTGGTCGAGAGGTTTTTTAACGTACTCTCGGTAGGGATTCACTTGGGTGAATTCTTCCTTGACCGAGAGGTTTTTAGATACTTGCGTTAGTGATTTACTAGAAGGTATAGCTGATAAGTTCGATTTCATTAAATGTGGTGCCTCGTTAAAACCTTCTTCAATCAAAAACCCTTGGGAAAGGAAAACCTTCGAGAAAAAAGATTAAAGGTAGAAAAGAGTACACCTATGATACATATCAACTAAAATACATTTTCAAATGGTTGGCGTTCCATGTCTTGGGAACCTCTCGGCCATTCAGCTGTTCTAATCGGTACGCGCCGTTCTGGAGGTTTTCTTTGATTTTGAAGGGACCCTCCCAATTTGCGTTGAACTTTCCTTCTGCTGGGATCTTGCGAGCTTCTCCCTTCATCCTCCATACTAGATCTCCTTCTTGGAACGCTTTGGGTTTAGTCTTTGAATTGTACCTTCTTGCTACTATCCGTTTACAAGCTTCTTCTCTTATCTTGGCCTTGTCACGCGACTCCTGGAGTAAGTCCAACTCTGTTCTTAGACATTCTTCATTTACTTTCAGGTCATGGAGTCCTCTTCGGATTGTCGGCTCTCCGACTTCTACTAGCAGCATGGCGTTTGTGTCGTAAGTGAGGTTGTACGGGGTTTCCCCAGTTGTTGAAAGAGGGGTACACCAATAGGCCCAGAGAACTTCCACGATCTCTTCTACCCACTTACCTTTTACGCTGCCGAGTCTTTTCTTTAATTCATTCAAGACGACTTTGTTGGCAGACTCAGCTTGACCGTTAGTTTGCGGGTGTTCCACAGAGCTTGTCTTGTGTCAAATGCCCAAGCTTTCATAGAGTCCGGCCAACTTTCGATCCGTGAACTGTCTTCCGCTATTCGTGATGATGGTACGTGGGATTCCAAACCTACAAACGATGTCTTTCCGTACAAAGTTCTGAACTTGTCGAGGCGTGATACTTGGGAGGGATTATGCTTCTATCCACTTTGTAAAATAATCAATTGCTACCAACAAGAACTTTCTTTGTTCGGTTGCCGGTGGGAAGGGGCCTACTATATCCATTCCCCATAGAGCAAACGGCCAGGGAGAGCTAATGCATTGGAGATTGTGGGGGTAAAGGTGGATTAGTGGACCGTGCTCTTGGCAGCTTACGCATTTTTTCACAAAATTGGCACAATTAGTTCTTAATGTCGGCTAGTAGTATCCGGCTCTCAGGACTCTAGTTGCCATCGTTCGGGCTCCGGAATGTAAGCCACGTGCTCCCTGGTGCAATTCCTGCAAAACGTATTTTGCCTCTTCTTTCGAGACGCACTTGAGTAGTTGGGTCAAAAACCCTCTTTTATATAAGTCTTCCCCTATTATGACAAATCGGGAAGCTTTCTTTGCGAGAGACAAGTCATGGCCATCTTTCCCTTCTTCCCGATCTTTGATTACTTTTTTCATGTCGGAAACCCCATCTTCCTCTCCTTGCTCCGTTACCATGCACTCTCTGACGGGGACTGACGAAGCCGATAAGGTTTGCTGGATGATGGTGGCATGTCGACCTTTCGTCTTAGCGGTAGCCAGCTTTGACAGGATGTCGGCCCTAAGGTTGTCTTGTCGTTTCACATGGCTTATTTTGACGCTTTGAAACTGGCTGATGATGTTAACAACTTTGTGATAGTATTTCAGGAGCAACGGATCTTTAATTTGGTAGTTCCCATTGATGTGCCCGATCATGAGCTGCGAATTTGTCTTGCATTCTATCTTGCGGGCTCCCACGTCCCTAGCCAACAATAATCCGACTATGAGTGCTTCATATTCTGCTTGATTGTTGGATGTCTGGAACCCAAAACGTAAAGATTGCCCGATTTGTATATTCTCTGGTCCTTCTAGAACAATTTCTCGAGGAGCCTTCGACATGCAGCGTCCAGGTGGTTTCGGGTTCTTGACATTGTTGCAACTCTGATGTGAAGTCTGCTAAGCATTGGGACTTGATAGGTCCTTGTGGTTCGTATTTGATGTTGAATTCGGACAACTCGACTGACCAACCAATCATTCTTCCGGCCAACTCGGGTTTCTGCAAAATCTTATTGATTGGGAAGTCAGTTCGCACTATCATCTCGTGGCTTTGAAAATTTATCGGAGTCTTCTGGAAGCGTGGACGAGAGCTAGAGCTACCTTCTCAATCACTTGATATCTGGTTTCGGCGTCTTGTAGCACTCAGCTTACGAAGTATATTAGTTTTTGTTCTGTTTTTCCTTGTATGACGGCGGCACTTACTACTTCAGGTGATACTGCCAGATAGACCAACAAAGGCATTCCATGGACGGGTTTGCTCAAAATGGGCGGCTGTGCCAATGCCCGTTTTACGATTTGAAAAGCCTCTTCGCAACTTTCATTCCACGCGAACTTCTCTGCTTTCTTCATGAGCTTCAAAATTGGTATGATCTTATCCGCCAGTCTAGGCATGAACCTGGACAATGATGTCAACCTCCCTACCAGTCGTTGGACCTCTTTCAGGTTATCCGGACTTCTCATAGTTTCCAAAGCTCAGCATTTGTCAGGATTTGTCTCAATTACTCGGCTTGTCAACATAAAGCCAAGGAACATGCCCCCTTCCACTCCGAACACACATTTTTCTGGATTAAGACGCATGTCATCCTTTCTTATCTGTTGGAAGACCTCGGCTAGGTCATTTGCATGTTGCTCGACACTATCGGATTTTACGATTATGTCATCAACATATACTTCCATAGTTTTCCCAATCTGCTCACGGAACATTCAGTCCATCAACCTTTGATAGGTCGCCCTAGCATTCTTCAGGCCGAAAGGCATGACTTCGTAACAAAAGTTGGCTCTGTCGGTAATGAAAGTTGTCTTCTCCCGGTCTGCCGGATTCATGCGTATTTGGTTGTATCCGGAGTATGCATCGAGAAAACTTAACACTTTATGGTCGGCTACCCCGTCTACCAGTCGATGAATGCTTGGTAGTGGGTATGCATCTTTGGGGCAGGCCCTATTAAGATGAGTATAGTCGGTGCACATCCTCCATTTTCCGTTATTCTTTTGCACCAAGACTATGTTTGCCAGCCACGTAGTGTAATGTACCTCTCAGATAAAACCAGCGTCCAGAAGTTTTCTAGTTTCCTCCTCGGCTATCCGTCATTTCTCTCCAACCAACTTTCTCTTCTTCTGGACTATTGGTCTGGCCTCCTTACAGATTGATAACTTGTGCGAAATTATTTGGGGGTCTATACCCGGCATGTCGGCTGCCGACCACGCGAATAAGTCTATGTTTTTGAATAGGACAGTTGTAATGATGCTTTTTTCCTCTGCTCCCAAGGTTGATCCCAATCGCGTATTTTGTCCTTCCCGACCTACTTAACATAGCACCACCTCCTCCTTTGGCTCCACCTGAGGTTCGTCGTTTGGTATGGGGTCCAAGTTGTCGCTTAGGGATATATGATGAACATCGGCCCTCTGGGTAGGTTTCGGTGGTGGAAGGATCTTCAAACTTGCCGCGTAACATTCTCTCACGGTTTTTTGGTCAGCGTGGAGAGTGACCGCCTCTCGGTCCCGACTCGGGTTGTCGGTTGGGAACTTCATGGCCAGGTGAGGTGTCGAGACTATAGCCCCCAATTTGTTGAGGGAGGATCTCCCGATCAGGATATTGTAAGATGTTTCGGCATCGACCAGTAGGTATCTGATTTTGATTGTCTGGTAGTCTCGGTTTCCCTCTCCAAACTTAGTGTCTAAGTTAATGTATCCTCTGGTGTTGACTCTTTGTCCTACAAAACCAATAATTTCCTCATCATATTGGACAATGTCGTCATCCGATATGCCCATCTTCCTGAAGGGTTTCTAGTACAAGATATCCATAGAACTCCCTTGGTCTATTAGAGTTTTCATGATGACGAAGTTAGCTACTTCAATAGTGACCATCATAGGTTCATCATGTCTTGGGTTTATGTTTCTGAAGTCTGCGTTTATGAAAAGCATAGCTGGCAGGTCTCTTCTATTACTTCTGTTGATGGAGTACACAAAGCTGACTGCTCGGAGGTGCCTTTTTCGAGAGGATGATGTTGTACCCCCTCCTGCGAAACCTCCGGCAATTGTGTTTATTACTCCTTGTATGGGCATGGTTATTCGACGATCTCTTCCTTCTCGGCCGTCTCGGCCTCGCCGCTCGTTCTTTGAGGTGTTCCTACGTACCTCTTGCCTTTTTTCGACGTCTACTTGAGTTTTTCCATCCTCACGGCTTGTTTGGACGAAACGTCGCAAATGGTCGACATGTATGAGCTCTTCGATTTTATCTTTCAGGGCCCAACAATCTTCCGTTGTGTGCCCAAAATTGCGATGGTACCGACAATGATTGGTCTAATTTGCACTCTATGGGGTGGGGGTTCTACTCGGTGCTCTCAGAAGATCGACATTGAGGGCTTCTTCCAAGACTCTCGACCTTTCGATTGTCAGAGGGGTGTAACGGGTGAAACGCGACCCCTTGGGAAAGTCTCTAGGCTTCCCGAACTTTATTGGTCTGTTTCTGTCACTCCTCCTCTCGGGTTCATCAGGTGCCTGAGCCTTGTTTCATAATTCTTTCAATTCTTCCAACTGCATGTATTTGGTGGCTCTCTGGCGCAACTCATCCAATGTCGCGGCCGACTGCATGCATAAACTATCTGAAAACGGTCCTGATTTTAGTGTGGTTACCATGTGGTACATCACCACTTCGGGACTTAGGTTTCGTATGTCCAAAGCCATCTTGCTAAATCTGCCCATAAAAGCTCTTAAGGACTCCGATTTTTCCTGCAGAATATTCACCAAGGCGATCGAAGTGAGGTGGTGGGGTCGGCTGGTAGTGAATTGAGCTTCGAACTTAGTGTGTCAAAACAATCTATGGACTGAGTCGGTAGCCGGGTGAACCAGCTTAAGGTTGCCCCCTAAAGAGAGGTGGGAAATATTCGACACCATAACGCGTCTTCTGTTGTATGCAAGCCAACCTGGGTCAGGTACGAGTTTACATGTTCATCTGGGTTTGTGGTTCCATCATATTTATCCAACGTGGGATTGTTCCAAGTTCCCGGCAAAGGAACTTCAAGGATGGTTTCGGCAAAGGGGCTTCTTCGAGGAGTCGTGCCTAACGCGTTAGTTGAGGTCAGTCTGATATTTTCTTAATATGAACTTCTGACCTCATGTATATCCGTACTCGCGTTATCATCCGAGGGAATATCACCCACAGCCTCCAGGATGTACGGCTTCTCAGCGGGCTTTTGTTTCATCCGGGCATTCTCCTTTCTCAAAGTTTCCATCTCCTCTTCACTCCTTCATTTTATTCCTCTAATCTCTTCTTCGCTTTTCTTTTTCAACAACTCCACCTCCTTCTGTATCTTCAAGATTAGTGTCATGGGATTTGGGTGACTGGTTTCCTCCTACGCATTCCGATCATTTCCCGTCATGTTCCTCGTGGTTACCATGTGGATATTTCGTGGGGTTTCCTTTCCGGCCGCACGGTGGGTGCCAAAATGTTCCTACAAAGTTAGAACCTTGCAAAACACTCCTTCTTGTTGCAGTCTTCTCGTCTTTTCGGTCTCTCGGTTGGGTTCTAACCTAAACACGACGGGGGGTGTGCCTGCGAAGACACTCTGATGATCAAGTCAGTTCGAAAGTTAAGTATCAGAGGAGTAGGGAGTGAATAATTACCTCGAGTGTTGTGTTTCTTCCTCTATTTATACTGCTATGGATGGGCCCTGACTGTTATGGGCCTGCTTTTGAGTCCAATTGGAGACCCAATTGCGCCATAATCATGTTTTGCGCTTAACTTGGTTTATTCTCGTCTAATTACGTATTTGGTTGTTAACCTTGTCAGCTATTCAGCTTCCCGACCATCCGGTTGTACAACAATTATTATTAAAGTTATAACTAAACTGCAGTAGGTGGGACTCGAAGCCAAGTTTCATGAGGAATGACTCGAAACCAAGTCCCATGAGGAATGAGTCATTTACTTCTACTTGTCCAACTTAATAAAATATCATAAATGAATAACTGACTCCTCAAGCACAACCAACCTACAAATCTAATATTTCATAAGGACAATATATGACAATTAAAACTTTACTTTGCATTTCAAATAAAAAGTTATAAACAAAACCAAAAAAATCTCATACAAAAGCCCAAACCACATCCACTATACCACGACTTGTGTTTTACGTTTTTTTCAACCTTTCATCTTTGAATTTCAACAAGACTCCTTGCCTTCATAGTGATTCTTCCCTCCTAGTAGACAAAAATAATTTGACCAATTTTCAAAATAGTTATATTTTTAGTCAAAAATACATATATATTCATATAAATTATAAAAAAATCACATTTAGATTTATAATCCAAGCTTTACTAATTAATATATATATATGATCGTCTATATATTTGATTTAAAAAATTAAATATTACTATAATCACTAAAAAAAATTAATTAATTAAGACCTAAGTTGTTTAGTTTGAAATACTAATTAAGATAAATAAAGTATTAAAATATTTACATTAAAATGATTTTTTTTAATTGGAAAATTCACTCAAGTAATTTATCTAATATTAATTAAGATAAATATATTTGTTTATTTTTTTACGATATCAGTAAAAAAATAGATATAAAATTAAAAAAACATTAAAAATATGAGAAAAATGTGTGATAAGAATATTTTAATAGATTAATACTTCTTAACAATTTCAAAGTTTAAAAAGAAAATTTCATTCTAAATCGTTTCAAGTAACATCTGATATAAAAAAAACATATAATTGTATATGTGAAAAAAGATCACACTAATTTAGGTTTATTTGAATAGCTTCATTTTGAGAGTAAAATTGTTGTTGTATATGATAAAAAGTAAAAAAATATTTAAATAGGTATAAATGGAATCATATCATAAGTAGAAGTTTTTATTTTAAAAATATGATTTTTTATTGAAAGTTGAGCGTTAATCTTCAAAGATACACTTCTTAATCATCTTTATCTTTATCTTTATCTATTATTTTAATAATCAATTATATTGTTAATTAACCAAAGTAAATCACTCACAATATACTGTTGCTTTCATTTTTCTTATACCATTAGATAATCATTTCATTAAAAAAATTCAAAATAGAATTTAAAAAAAATGATAAAAATAAATTGTATATTATTTATTATAGTTCTTTTTAATAAACATAAATACAAATGTGGTAGTGATAAAAATAAAAAATACAGATATACAAGATAAAAATAAAAAAAAATATAAATACACATGTTAATATTTAAAAAATACAAATACACATAAGTTTACGATGAATTAAAATATTACAATATGAATTTATAGTTCATTTTAATAAATACAAATACACATATGATAATGATAAAACTAAAAAATGCACATATAGAGTTGGATATCTAAAAAATACAAAAGCACATAAATTTACGATGAATTAGACATTTATAATAATAATAAAAATAAAAAGGGCATATAAGCAAAAAAAAATCTCAAATATACTTGATCATCATGAGACATAATTATCACTATGAATAAGAATGAGAATTGTCAACTGTGGTAATTAATATTGACATAATAGAAGTAAGTGAATTAATCAAATAGCCAAACTCTAAAGAAATATCACTATTTAAGGTCCAATACCATACATATTGAAAAATCAAACTACTCTAGATTTGATGAATAGACAAATCCGTAGAAATAAAAAATGTGGATACATAATAATAATAACATTAATAAAAAATAAAAAAAATAAAAAATACACAATAATAATAGAAATAAAATATTAAATACATAATAATAAAATAAAATAAAGATATACATTAAAAATAAAAATAAAAAATACGGATAAACAGACGCGATGTTCCCGCTAGTATTTTATAAGGAAAACATATGACAATGAAAACTTTACTCTCCATTTCAAATAAAAAGTTATAAACAAAACCAAAAAAATCTCATACAAAAGCCCAAACCATATCCACTATGTATCACGACTTGCGTTTTACGTTTTTTTTCAACCTTTCACCTTTGAATTTCAACAAGGCTTCTTGCCTTCATAGTGATCCTTCCCTCCTAGTAGATAAAAATAATTTGACCAATTTTCAAAATACAAAATTTAAAGTTATTTTTTTTGTCAAAATACATATATATCCATATAAATTATAAAAAGAAATCACATTTAGATTTATAATCCAAGCTTTACTGATTTATATATATATATATATATATATATATATATATATATATATATATATATATATTCAGTTATGTAAATCACTATAAGTTTATAAAGAATTAAAAAAAGTTACGATGCCTAAAAGTGGGGTTTATATATATGTCTTTCGTGACTAGAAAAATGTATACCTAGTACACGGACTAATTTGAAAGATGTTGTGATTTATAAGCATTATGTATCTTTCGTAAGGTTCGGTTAGATTTTAGTAGGATCAAATTTGTATGTTAAACTATCTAAGGTAGTTTGTGTGATGGAATTGAATTATCTCTCAAATAATTATTTTTTTTGTTTTTTATTATCAATAAAAAATAGAAAAATATTTTACTTAGTTAAGTAAAGACAAGTTTAAAAAAAAAAAAAAAAAAAAAGGAAAAATTGCTTCTAAAAATTTTTTATATTTTAACATATTAAAAAATTTATTTAAATAAAATTTTTTT
>Ga0123342_1009492_pt1 | contig 11638 bp, 13 predicted proteins | sample Turbeawhitnodule_FD_89960 | JGI IMG/M metagenome (GOLD analysis project Ga0123342, IMG submission 89960) | Root nodule microbial communities of legume samples collected from Mexico - Turtle bean Mexico white nodule | ecosystem: Host-associated > Plants > Roots > Nodule | place: Mexico: Nepantla... | reverse complement strand
TGGCTGCGACCTATGAGGCGGCAACGATCGGGATTGCTGAGGCGGATGCCGAGGGGCGACTGCTTCGTGTCAACGATGCACTCTGCGAGATGTTGGGACGCTCCCGTGAAGAGTTGCTCAGCATGACCTTCTACGATTACACCGAAGAGGAGGATCGGCAGGAAGACGCCGCTCAATACAGCCGTCAGATCCAGGCAGATCTGGACACCTATTTCATCCGGAAACGTGCGATCAGGCCCGATGGGACCACGGTGTACCTTGACGTTCACAGTTCGTCCGTGCGGGACGAGGGAGGCGGCTTTCGCTACGGCGTGCGCGTCCTGCAGGATGTCACAGCCGCCAAGCTGATGGAGGATCGGCTGCGCGAAAGTGAGCAGCACATGCGTGATCTGCTGGAGGCGTTGCCGGCCGCCGTTTATACCACCGACGCGGCCGGCCGCATCACCTTCTACAACAAGGCCGCGGTGGAGATGTCGGGGCGCACGCCTCAACCAGGTGATATGTGGTGCGTCACCTGGCGCCTCCACAATCTGGACGGCAGCCCTTTGCCGCATGACCAGTGCCCTATGGCCGTAGCCCTGCGAGAGGACCGCCCGGTTCGAGGCGCGGAGGCTATCGCCGAGCGGCCTGATGGCACCCGCGTTCCCTTCATTCCCTACCCCACGCCGCTGCATGACGCAGAAGGGAACCTGATTGGCGCGATCAACATGCTGGTCGACATCAGCGAGCGCAAACAGGCCGAGAACAGGCAGAAGGTCCTCATCGATGAACTCAATCATCGGGTCAAGAACACGCTTGCCACTGTACAGTCGCTGGCGGGGCAAACGGCCAGACATGCCAGTGGCGTGCGGGATTTCGTGGAGCGGTTCGAAGCAAGGCTTCTTGCCTTGTCCCGTGCCCACGATCTGCTGACCAGGCATCACTGGAAGGACGCGCCTTTGGATTTGCTTGCAGACGAAATTCTGGCACCGATCTGCGGTGCGGCCGCCGGCCGGATTTCGATTGAAGGCGCCTCAGTCATTCTCGATCCACGGACTGCGCTGAGCCTTACGATGGCCCTCAATGAACTTGCCACGAATGCTATCAAATATGGAGCACTGTCATCGGAAGCTGGCACGCTCTCCCTCAGCTGGCACCTCACGGGAGAGGCAGAGCCTCAACCGAAGCTGGTCCTTGAGTGGCTTGAATCCGGCGGACCGCCGGTCGTTCCCCCGACACGACGCGGCATCGGCAGCCGCCTGATGGAACGATCTATAGAGCGAGATCTAGCCGGTGAATTTGACCTCGCCTTTGAGCCCGCTGGTGTTGCCTGCCGTATATCAGTTCCTGTGGAGGCGGTTCAGGCATGACGAACTATTGGGGGCTCAAGGTTCTCGTTGTGGAGGACGAGGGCCTCGTGGCTCTCATGATCGAGGACATGCTTGAGGATCTGGGGTGCGAGGTCATAGCGTCCGCAGCTCGTCTGACTGAAGCCCGTGGGCTTGCTGCTACGGCGAAGGTGGATCTGGCGATTTTGGATGTCAACCTGGCTGGTCATCCTAGCTTTCCGGTTGCAGAAATCCTGCGCGAGCGCGGCATCCCGTTTGTATTCAGCACCGGCTATGGGCAGAATGGCTTATCTGACGAATTCGCTAACCAGCCGCTTATCGGCAAGCCTTTTTCGATCAAAGAGCTACAGCGAACGATTGCGTTCGCTCTGGGAAGATAGCCCAGAGAGTGTGCCGACGATCTGGGAGCCCAGCCCTTGGCTTATTCCGGAACGGCATGTTGGTTCCTCCGGCAAAGGAGCGGATGTCCTCGGGGCTCCAGAAGATGCGTCGCGCCGGGGAACTACTATCTGGGAAGCGTAACCCGTCTGCGTAGTCCTGCAGATAAACCTTAGCTCGCAGGCCACGACTTCAGCCTGACATCGTCCCTGTGAGCCTTCTGAATTCCGCATTCGGTGAGAGAGCTACATTCACATCCCAGTAGCTGAGGGACAGCATTATCGCCTTGAATAGACACGAAACTTCGGCCCACGCACTTCTGCGGCTAAGCGATTTGCTTGCTACGCCATATGGCCTAAACAAGCAGATCATCCCGTAGCGATCGACAACAAATCTTTGGTACCACCTCAATAAAGCTTTTGGAAAACGCGCTCGGCCATGAAATCAATGAAAGCGCGAACTTTAGGCGCTCTTGCCGACATAGGGGGCCAGACAAGGGAAACGCTGCCACGTTCGTCCGTGTAATCTGCGAGGACGGCTTGGAGACGCCCCGCCGCAATGTCATCGCTCACGAGATAGCTCGGCACCTGAATGATTCCCAATCCACCCAGTGCGGCCGATGCAAGTGCCTCGCCGTCGTTCAAAATCGTAGACGGCTTGATTGGCGTTGCCTGGGGTGAATTCTTGAAAGCCCAAACCTCTGGCCGACCGGTGGTGGGAAAACGATAATATATACAACAATGATTATGGAGATCTGCTGGACTCTGCGGAATGCCGTGGTGGACAAGATATTCGGGGGAGGCGCACGTTATGAATGTGTGTGGTCCGATCCTTCGTGCGCGTAAAGTCGAGTCGTCCAGCTCACCAAGTCGCAGCACCACGTCATATCCGCCCTCGATGATATCGACCTTCACGTCATCGAGGCTGATATCGGTCGTCACCTCTGGAAACCGGGTTCGAAAATCAAGGAGCGCCGGCATGACGATCTTGCGACCTAACACTGTGGGCACGCTCACCTTGAGGCGACCTCGGGGCGCCTTCTGCACCAGATGAAGCTCTTGCTCAGCATCTTGCAGTTCTTTCACGATACGGGAGACGTACCGGTACAAGATGTCACCTTCGCCGGTCACGGCTAGCGACCTGGTCGTACGATTTAACAACCGCAGACCTAGACGCGCTTCAAGGCGCTCTACAGCTTTGCCCACGGCCGATGCGGATAGGCCGAGCTTCCTTCCCGCAGCCGCAAAACTTCCGGTTTCGACGGCGACTGAAAATGCGACGAGGCCGCTGAGGGACTCTATAGAGACAATTGACGACATTATGTCCGGTATGATGCGACGCGTACCCCTATTCCGTCAACTACTACGATTGTCCAATATCCAGGCAGCAAACGCTGGCGCAGATCGCCATACGAGCTAGCTTTGGGAGGAAGTCGTCATGTCTTTCACTTACGCACCCTTATCCTACCAACGCGCCGGCTAACGGGTCGGACAAGTAATGACCCAGCTGCGGCAGGCGATCCTGGAGGGCTTGAAAACGACCGTGATGGTTTGGCTCGCCGTCTACCCGAGCGTCCTTCTGATTATCTGGCTCGTGGGCGACCGTACGCAGGACTGGCCAATGCCACTGCGTGTATTGGCTGCAACGCTCATGAACGTGCCGATTGTTACCAACGTTAGCCAGCCCGCAGTGAGGACAATTGTCGGGATAATCGAAAAGGCAATTGTGCGGTGGCAATCGAGAAGCCGGCTCTAACCTCGTCCGTTTTGGACGATCACTTAAAAGTCGAAGGATCAAGAGATATGACGAGGACTCCCGACGGCATCACGAGCCGCAAAGCCTTTAACTGGATCGACGGATCTCAGTGCCAAGAAGGTCAGTTGAAGCAGTCGATAGACCCAGCGACCTATAATGTAATCGGCTACTATCCCGACCATGGCCTCGAGGCGGCGAAATTTGCCGTGGCAGCAGCCTCTAAGGCATTTCGTGAGACCATGTGGGCCCATGATCATGAGTTGCGGGCTCGCGTGCTCGGTCAACTAGCCTGCGCCTTTGAACGAAACCGCGACAGACTGCTTGAAATTCTGTCACTGGAGAACGGCAAGGTGAAGGCAGAAGCCGCGTTCGAGTTGGACATGGTTGCGAGTAAGCTTCGCTATTCGGCTGCAACTGCTCTGGTCGAAGGTGGACGGGCGATGACACCCAAGCCGGGGAGCATTTCCCTGATCCTCCGGCAACCGATGGGAGTCGCGGCGGTCATCGCCCCTTGGAACTCTCCGGTAATTCTGACGATCCGCTCGCTTGCCCCAGCGCTTGCTGCTGGTTGCACCACGGTCATCAAGCTTCCGGCGCAAGTCGCACAGACAGCGAGCGTCATGGCGGAGGTCATGGCCGAAGCAGATGACCTGCCGAATGGCGTAATCAATCTGTTTTTCGAGAGCGGGCCTGAGGGCTCTGCCTATCTCGTGGACTCGCCGGATGTACCGGTCGTCAGTTTCACCGGATCGACCCGTGCCGGCCGAGCCATTAGCAGCACCGGCGCGAAGTATCTCAAGCGCTTCGGAATGGAGCTCGGCGGTAAGACGCCGATGATCGTCTTTGACGATGCAGACCTTGATGTCGCCTTGCCGGTTCTGGAAAAGGCGCTGACTGTCTTCAGCGGCCAATTCTGCATGACGGGCTCCCGCCTGCTCGTGCAAAATGGGAAATACGAGGCCGTTCGCGACGCCTTGGCTGAGCGGTTGCGCAACGTCAAGGTTGGCCCTGCCGCCGACCCTTCCAGCGACATGGGGCCTTTGATCGACCGTGCTAACGTCGAGCGGGTCGATGGTGTTGTCGAGGCCGCTATCACCGCCGGGGCGAAGGTGGTCGAGCGTGGCGGTCCCATCAAAGTCGGTCCGCTTGCAAATGGCGCCTTCTTCCGCCCGGCTCTCCTGGAAGTCTCCGACAACAGTCTCGCTATCGTCCAAGAGGAGACTTTTGGCCCGGTGCTGACGATTCAGAGGTTCGCTGACGAGGCGGAAGCGATCCAACTCGCCAACGACAATGAATACGGACTATCGGCCAGCATATGGACACGCGATGTCGATCGATCCTTGCGGGTCGCGCAGGCGCTCGAAGCGGGCTCGGTGTGGATCAATGACTGGGCGAAGGTCTACGACGGTACAGAAGAGGGCGGTTTCAAGCAGTCTGGTCTTGGCCGCCTGAACGGTCTGGCTGCGCTCGACGATTTCATCGAACACAAGCATATCGCGCTCAAGCCGGGCTTGACGCACAGCTGACCCCCGTCACTCAAAAGGAGGAATAACCATGTCTACCGATACGAACGCCGAGAAGAACTTATCGAAAGCAGAACCAGCGTCGCCGACATCGCCTTTGGGGGTGTTGCAGTCGATCTTGTCGAACCCGACCGACCTGGAGTTCGTCAAACAATTCACGACGGACGATTTCATTTATGTTTCGCTGAACTATGAGCACCCGGAGCTGAAACGGATCATGCCTTGGGCTGGTACCAACGAAGGTACCGAAGGACTGGTTCAGACTTTCATCGATGTCGGCCGTTACTGGACGACAGACAACTTCGAAATCCAGGACAGTTTCGAAAATAAGAACGGCGCGGCGATCTTCGGCACGTTCACCTACACGTCAAACGTTTTGGCTAAAACGGTGACCTCGCCCTTCTCGGTTCTGGCGCGCGGCGAGAACGGCAAATTGTCCTACGTGCAGTTTATGGAAGACACTTTCGCAACCGTCCGCAGTTTCAGAGATGGCGGCGAGTATTCTATCAAAGCGAACCCGGACGGGTCCGAAATTACCGTCTGAAGGTAAGTCCCCTCGCCCGGCTTCAACTAACGAGCAGCTCTCTCTCAGCCGGCAGCCCCTTAGTCCGGGCGGGGGCCTGCGCCATGCTTGATTGCAAGCATATGTGGGGGGCGTGACCGAAAACAGTGCCGATTCGCGAAAGATGGTCGAATCCGGGGCCGAGCACCTGCGCTAGCGCAGGCGAGTCTCGAATGCCGATGCAGATCTGCAGGGCGAGCTTCTGACCTATCTCAATGGGCCCGGCAAGCCGGTCGTGCGCCATTTCCTGGCAATCAACCGGCCGGGCCAAGCCTGATCCAAAGCCGTCTTTGGAAGGAACAGGCAGGATCGGGCCCTCCCTACAGCGGGAGGACCGGCGACATTGCAGCGCAACGTAGTGGCAGTCCTGCCGAGAACTACGGTGACTGAGTTTTTTGACAATCAAATATCGATATCAGGCGACCTCGACGTCGATAGTGTCATGCAGTTCGTCCACGTAACAGGGATACTCCTGCCGCTGGCGGGCAGAGACCTGCGCGTCAATGTCAATGAGCATGACGGCCGAACTGGTTTCAGTCCGCCCAACCAGACCGCCCCCGGGAGTGATGGCGAAGCCGCCTCCGCCGAACCATGGACCATCCTCAGATTGCCCAATCCTGTTCGAACTGACGATATAACTTCCAGAGACGATTGAGGCCATCTTGCCGGCAGTTATCCAGGTTTCGTGGGAAGAACCGGTCGCTCGAGGAACGGCAATCAAATCGGCTCCCCGTCGGCCATATTGTCTGGCATGTTCGTTGAACATGAGTTCGGTACACAAGAGGACGCCTACGCCTAGCCCGCAAATATTCTGGATGTTGAAGCGCCCATCGCCTCGACTGAACCAGGACACCTCGGACCAACCGGGCTCCTGCGGAAGGTATGTCTTCGTATGCAGGGGGCGAACCTGGCCGTTCTCGATGACGATCGCCTCATTGACAAGACGGTCGGCGAGCAGCATTGGGCGACTTGTTATAACAGCCGGAATGTTCAGTGCGGCGAGAGCAGCAATTCCAGCCTCGTGGATCTCAACACTTTGCCGTGCGTCCACCATGGCAAAATCTTCCTTTCGAGCCAGCCACTGACCGAAGGGCATCTCATTCATCACCAGTATATCGGGCCGGCGATTGGCAAGAGCCTGGGCAAATTGGTCCCACGCCGTTCCATGCGGTCGCAAGCCATCCGTCATCTCGACGTAAGCACAAACAGGCATTATTTTCCTCCACCTCAACGGATTTAGCTAGTACTCGGCGTAGGGTCAAAGTTTCGGGGCCGCCATGAGCTTCCCGCCGGATAAGTCGGTATTCTCAATGAGGTAGCGGGGGCCACGGCGACCGGCACTGCTTAGGAGCTACCGGCTAGACAGTGGCTTCGCAGCGGCTGCATTTTTAGCTTCTTCGATGGAAAGGCGAACCGCTCGCTTCATGGCATCCTTTTCCCCGAATATCGCAACAAAAGCCGTGGCACCTTCCAAACGGGCTAATGTGTCAGTCGCGATGTTCCGAGCTACATCGGCTGGCATGGCGCGGGACAAAATGCTCGCCAGATTATCGCGGTGCGCTTGAAAAAAGGCTCGAACTGCATCCTTGGCAATCGGGGTCTCGTCACTCGTGCCATAAGCAAGATGCAGGCCTACGCATCGCCCGCGATCGGTGAGAGTGGTTGCAATTAGTTCTATGACCTCGACAAACTCGGCGTCCCATTGCTTTGATCCTGGGTCTCTTTGACCGAATGTCTCTTGCAAGGTGAGATCCAGGACCGCCGGAACAAGAGCTTCCTTGTTGGGAAAGCGGACGTATAGCGATGATTTCTTCAGGCCCACGGCATCCGCGAGGTCGTTCATCGACGCGCCGGCATACCCTCTTGATCGAAACAATTCCCTCGCAGTCGATACGATCGTTTCTCTCATGACTTTCATGCGTCTTCTCCGACTTAAGGTTCTCCGACACTTGATACAGCAACCTTGAAGGGTTGACAACCGACCGTTCGGTCGTATTTTACGTTCATACGTCGACTGTTGGTTTGCCGAGACGTTTGAGAAGGAGTTCCAAAATGGTCGTAAGCTACAAAACGCAAAAGGTTAGAGACATCGAGGTTTTCTACAGAGAGGCCGGTTCAAAGGAAGCGCCGGTCCTACTCCTGCTCCACGGTTTTCCGTCATCCAGCCACATGTTCCGTGATCTGATCCCGCTGTTGGCAGATCGGTACCGCGTAATCGCACCGGACCTTCCTGGGTTCGGTCGAACGATCTCACCTCCACGTGGGGAGTTTGCTTACACGTTCGATAATCTCGCCGCTGTCGTGACCGGGTTCACAGAGGCGCTCGGCCTCAGCCGCTATGCACTTTACGTGTTCGATTACGGCGCACCGGTCGGGTTCAGGATGGCGACGGCCAATCCGGAGCGGATCACCGCCATAATCAGCCAGAATGGCAACGCCTACATCGACGGGTTCAGTGATGAATGGACCGCGTGGGAAGCTTATTGGCGGGACCCCTCCGCAGAAAACAGAGAGGCATGTCGGGCCTCGTTGTCTTCGGAGGTTATCGAGAACTGGCAATACCGCACCGGGGCATCAAAAGAGCGTCTTTCGCCCGATGGCTATCAACTCGATATCGCGTACATGTCGCGACCGGGTGCGGAAGACATTCAACTCGATCTTATCCTCGACTACAGAACAAACGTCGAGCGGTATGGGGAGTTTCAGGCGTATTTCCGCGATCACCAACCACCGTTCCTGGCGGTCTGGGGCAGACATGATCCAGCATTTTTACCGGCGGGTGCCGAGGCTTATAAGCGTGATCTGCCCGCCGCGGAAGTCCACCTGCTTGATACCGGCCATTTCGCCTTGGAAACACATGCTGATGAGATCGCTCAGTTCATCCGGAGCTTCCTGATCAGACACGTCTGAGCTCGATACGACAGTCTTGTGGTCAGGTCGGGCTCCAGGGTCACTGAAAAAGACAATGGGTGAAGGTTCGCGGGGAAGACAGGTGCGGGTTTTATGACCCAATCCCAGCGTTCCAACTCACGCAACAGAGTTTTGCGCGTCGCGCACCTACAGGATGACAGCAAGCTCCACGAAATATTGTTCGCTGGTTCGGTTCGCAGCTTCGGCAGCTTTCGCGAAATGACCTAAAACACATCAACTTACCGTTGGAAGAAAGGAACAGAAATATGATCAATCTTGAAGGCAAACGTGCATTGGTAACCGGCGGGTCGCGAGGCATTGGTGCTGCAATCGCATTGGCGTTGGCGGAAACCGGCGCGGATGTCGCGTTCACCTACCACCGCTCGGCCGAAAAGGCGTCGAAGGTAACGGAAGCAATCGAAAAGATGGGACGCCGTGTGGCTGCAATCCAGGCCGACAGTGCCGACCCCGAGGCAATTGCTAGCTCAGTAAGGGAGGCCGTCTCCATTTTGGGCGGGCTGGACATCCTTGTGAACAGCGCTGCGATCGGCCACAACGGCATGATTGTCGACCTAGATGTCTCAGCGTATCAGACGTTGATGGATGTCAACGTACGAGCTCCGGTCCTGTTCGCGAAAGCCGTCATCCCGCATCTCGGCAAAGGCGGCCGCATCGTCACAATTGGCTCGGCGCTGGGGGAGAGGGTACCGTTTCCCGGCATTACACCCTACGCAATGTCCAAAGCAGCACTCACATCTTTCACACGCGGTCTTTCGCGTGAACTTGGTCCGAGTGGTATCACCGTCAATCTCGTGCAACCCGGAGCAACCGATACGGAGAGCAACCCGGCGGATGGACCAGCTGCAGACTTGCAGAAGAGCTTGACGTCCTTGGGGCGCTACGGCGAACCGCGGGAGATTGCCAACGCCGTTGTGTTTCTCGCAAGTCCGGCTGCGAGTGTCATTACGGGTGCCGTTCTAACCGCAGACGGCGGTGCGATCGCCTGATTTTCTCTCGTGAAATTCCGAATAGGATAATGGTGCCCACCGTTGATCGCCTGCGCATGCCGGCCATTGATCACTTCGGTGGGTGCCTTCTCCATGCTTCTACTTTTTGACAATAGGAGACCTTGATGGCCAAGCCTGAACTTTTCGTCACACCCGGGTACAGGCAGAAATTTCACGAGCTTTTGCACTTTTCGCAAGCCCTCAAGATCGGTGATCGCATTGAGATCTCCGGCCAGGGTGGATGGAACGATGAGCTGGAAATCCCGGATTCAATCGCGACCGAGATCGAGAGAGCGTTTGAGAATGTCCAGCGAACCTTGGCCACGGCTGGCGCGGAGTGGAGGGATGTCGTCCATGTCAATTCCTATCACGTTGGAGGCTTTCCACCGATCGTGAACGAGACGATTGCCGGTCTTTTCCGAAAGTACATGCCCGATCGCGCTCCGATTTGGACGCAAACCGGCGTGGAAGCCCTCGGGCTCCCCGCTATGCGAATTGAGATCCGTGTCACTGCCATTCTCGAATGACACTGGCGCCTGCCACGGCTGCATTAGTGCGCAATGACTAGTCGCGCTTAGCAACGGCCGAACCATGGCTGTAGCCAGCTGACGCCTCAAAGCGATCAGCACCTCAACCTTCCACCAAGGAGCATATGATGAAGACCGACAGCTGCCCCATTCCCACACCGCAGGAGCGCTCCTTCCTAGCCATCCAGCAAGCAGCCGAACAGACGATGCTTGAGAAGGTGTCGCGCGCCATCTCCGATGCAACAACCGAAGTTGCAACGAACGTTCGGGACGCCGGTTTGGGACTCGAACCGACCAGTGAAGGCTACTTCATGTTTGCGGTTCAGCAGGCAACGTTCGTGCGCCTTTGCGGAGGCAATCCGGATACGCTGCGGGGAGGAAACCCGGAGGTTGGCGATCATGTCATTCGGAACTGTCGCAACATCATTGACACCTATTGGAAGAGCCAGACTGCACACACCACGACGCCCTGAAAAACTCCTCACCTGTCGTAGCAATCGGTTGACGCGGCCCGATTGACCTGCCCGCGTCAACCTTTGAACCGTAGCGCCTCGACGAGCAGCGCAAAAGCAGCCGTGTGCTGGCGCCGACTCGGATAGTAGAGATGGCACCCAGAAAAAGGCTGGCACCAGTCGTCCAGGACTCTGATCAGCCGGCCGTCTTCGATGTATTGGGCAACCTGGCTTTCGAAGGTGTAGGCAAGCGCCAGTCCATCCAAGGCAGCCGACTCGAGCATCAGCCCATCGTTCATGATTAGCGGCCCGTTCATTCGGACCTGTATCTCCTCGCCATCGCGCTCGAACTCCCAGGCATACAAACCGCCGCCTGTGGTCTGCCGATAACTGACACCCAGATGCTCACCGAGGTCTCGGGGCGTTTGCGGGATCTTCCGGTTTTTAAAGTATGCGGGGGATCCGACGACGGCCATGCGAAGGTCAGGGCCGATTCTTACGGCGATCATGTCCTTCTGAACCTGCTCTCCCACGCGAATACCCGCATCGAAGCGGTCCGCGACGATGTCAGTCAGCCCTTCGTCGAGAATGATTTCCATTTCGATGTCCGGATATTCCGCCAGGAACTTCGCCGCGACCGGCCAAAGCACACTGGTGGCCGCGTAGCGGAACGTCGTTATACGGATCGTACCGGAGGGTTTGTCACGGAGAGCTGTGATCGCTGCGATCTCATTTTCGATATTCTCAAACGAGGGACGAAGGTTTCTCAGCATCCGCTGTCCGGCATCTGTCAGAGACAGGCTGCGGGTCGTGCGGGAAATCAGCCGCACGCCCAGCCTCTGTTCCAGCATTCTGACGGAGTAGCTGACCGCGGACTGAGACAGCCCGAGCTTTGCGGCCGCGCGCGTGAAACTTCCCGCTTCGGCGACGGCGATAAAGGCCGCAAGTTCGCTAAAGTCGCCACTTCTCATTTATTAGTCCTGTTTCTAGTTCCTCCTCGATTATACCATCTAACGGCTGGTTGTCTCCATTAGAGCTCCAGGATCACAACTCATTGAATGCCTGTGAACAGCGTAAGCGACAAGCCGTGGCCGTTCAGGCGGCGTAGTTCCATGGCATGAGCGCGTCGATTTCACTGCTGGGCCATCCATTCGCAAGGCGCTCAAGCGTCTGGGTCAACCAAGCTTGCGGATCGA
>Ga0123342_1009491_pt1 | contig 11640 bp, 10 predicted proteins | sample Turbeawhitnodule_FD_89960 | JGI IMG/M metagenome (GOLD analysis project Ga0123342, IMG submission 89960) | Root nodule microbial communities of legume samples collected from Mexico - Turtle bean Mexico white nodule | ecosystem: Host-associated > Plants > Roots > Nodule | place: Mexico: Nepantla... | reverse complement strand
TTTGATGTGCCTAACCTCTCAATTGCACTAGTGAAAAGCTCAAGTTCTTCAATGGTTCCATAAGCATCATAGAGGTCATCAATGATGGAAGCTAGAGCTATTGCTTTTGTTGTTATCCATCTATAATATTGTGGTTCAAAGTAGACCCCCAAAATCCAAAAACAACATTCTATGATCCTATCTCGTGTAAACGGTAAATTGGTTGAGACATTTAAATCCTTAGTCCACCATCTGCATCACAAAAAATAGCACTAAGATTCCAAAGACAAGAACAAAAATCTTTAACTAATATTCATTGATTTATGCAACGAAAGGTAAATATGTGTGAGGAAGATATTACTTGGTTAGACTGCTGACTTCTTTCAAATGTAGCTCCTTCAACATATTAAAATCTAATTTTGCAAATGTTAACAATTTTTCATCATGAGATGGATCTTCTTCGTAGAAAGACATATAATATGTCGCCTCCAACCTGGGCAAACCTCTATGAAGTGATTGTTTTAAGCTATGTTGCACTCGTGCCGCATGAGAACAACTTAATTTGGTGGTTATAAACTTTGTTAACTGCTCGAAACTGAACTTATGTGCTTCTTCAAGCATATCTTCTCCATGACATCTTAGTCCTGCTGCTTCATACAAGCTTAAGATTCCTTGAATATCATCAGCTAAACTTTCCTTAAACTTTCCGATTTGGTCTTGGAATTTGCAAAATATACCTGTTTAATTTATAAACATGTGTTAATTTCAATATATATATATATATATTTAATTATATAACTACCATAAATTGACTTACAAAAATTAATATCAAACTATTTGCATAAGTTGGTTTGAGTCACCCTATATAAACTCAACCTTAAAAGTGAAAATTGTTTTGACAAATAATAAGTGTTGTATAATTTAAAAGAAATTAAAGCTTATTTAGGTCAAATTATATTTATTAGAGGTTAGAAGATTTGATAACGGAGAAATCTGCACTAACCAATGTATTTTTGTATTTTGGTTTTTTTAAAACTTTATACCAAACAAATTTTGTAATCATAATGATAATAATAATGATGATGATAATATTATTATTAATAATATATTTATTAACATTAATAATATTAACAAAAAGTGATGAAATATACTTGTGATTGATATTTCATTATCGAAACATATTAAGAGTGAGAGACAAGAGAATTGTAACCAACAGTGAGAAGCCATGATCAAGAGTGAGACCATATTCCGTGACCCATAATATTCATAAATGAAATTTATAAAAATATTGTCTTTTCATTTTATAATTGAGAAGAGACCACATTTTTATTGGTTTAGGAAACACTTATTCTAATGTAGTTTATTCATTTCTAAAGGAATTACCTTATAATTGTGACTTAAATATAAATAGTTTATAAGTTGTGATCTTTGGTAGTCCATATGTACATATTTACAAAAGGTGTTGTCTTTTCATGTTTAGAAAACACTTATATAATCGTGGACAAGTTTAGTATTGTCTAAGAAAAAAAATGTTACAATTTAAAAAATATGGATTAAAGTATGCACGTTTTAAAAATCTTTCCCTATATTAAAGACAATTTTAATTAAATATGATTTAAAACATCCATAATTAAATATCATATTTTTATTATTCTAAGTCACACTTTTTAATGTGATTTTTTTTTAAAGTCACATCACAAAAATGTGACCTAAACATTTATGATCCCAAAGTATGGTCTATGATTGATAAGTCACATTTATAAAATTGTTGTATTTTTCACTTTTAAACTACATTTATTTTAAACCACATTTATACTAAGTTGACCAAGTATAGTGCTTCCTAAAGTAATAATAAGTAATATAGTGAATCTATTTTTTTTTCTTTCTCTTACATATTTAACTTCATCTTTATTTTAGGTAAGAAACTCATTATTTTATTCCACTAGTTTTTCTCTCCCAAACTAAGTTTTTTCAATATTAGATTTGTAGCCAAAATTATTATAGTTTACAAGTTTTTCTATTTTTGTTTTTCTTTATTTAAAAGAATGCGAACATGCATCCTACCTCATGGTCTGTTCAAACAAACTTGAACTTGATTAACTCATTTCTGATTCATCTGTTCAAAGAAAAGCTCAAAATTTGTTTCGAACAAAATATTTAAATTTGTTTAGACTTGTTTGTATATAGTTGACTCAACTACACTCCTGGATAAAAACAAAGACATCCATGATGTGATGATGTAATACAACTAGTACCAAAGTAGCCCAAAGAGCAAACTCAAAGAATAAATTTAGTAGCATCACAAAAGAAGTTATTGTTTTTGAAAAAGAAATTGGTTAAAAGTTGATGAACACATACTTGAAGAAATGCGGTATCCATGTTGTCTGAGCAACCTAAAGAGTAGAGCCGTTTGGTAAAGATGATCACTATGAGCTATGATATTATTGTCCTTTGTTGAAATGTCATAAATTTGACATAGAAGAGTGCCAATTTCGTGCTCAAAATGGTAAGAGACACCCAAACGTTGGACTAAATCGATGAAGTTCAATTTAAAAGAGAAATTGTTATGATCAATAGGTGAGACAAGAGTCTTCCTCACGTCCTCTTTTAATAGTTTAGCTTGTTGAATGTGGCTATCACTTTCCTGCATGAAATAGATTAAATGTAAAATACATGATTTTAGCTAAAGAAATTAAAAATGAAGAATGACATACAGCGAAAGTAGGAACGTAGGAAAGGAAGCGATCGCCCCAAACGGAAGGATGAAAATTTGCAGTGGGTCGAGTGATGGGAGGTTTTGCACCATTGGCTGAAGTTGGAAGTGATAAGCTTCCGCTAGCCATGGTTTGTTGGTATAATGTAAGTGACTTTTTTTGGTGAAAAGGAAGTGTAGCTCTTAGCTTTCAAATGTTGAAGAATAAAGAACCCAACCTATTACATTTATAAGAAACAAAGTTATTTTGCAAAGGTAGTGAGTAACTGTGGTACTCAATTATTTATATATATAATTGTGGTACAGAAATTATGCAACTGTGACCACCAATTATTTATATATATATATGATTAGACGAAACTCATGTCAATTAAAAATAAAAAAAATCTCAAAAATAACTTAAGTAACCTTTTTCTAATAATTTAAAAAATAAAATAAAAATAAAATTTCAAAAATTCAATCAAATTCACCATTTTTCATTAAAGAAAAGAATATTTACTTTCATAATTTTTACTGTTTTAATAATAGAACTTTTATAAAACCTTTAAAGAAGTTTGAGAATTTTAAAACAACTGCTTAAATTATTAAATTCTAATTGCTCATATTTTCAATAAAACTATTTATAAAATTTTAAAAGGGAATTTATAGCAGTTTTTATATAATTAAATTACTAAATTTTCATTTAGCTATATAATTTAAAAAAATATATATTTCTAATGCTTTTTTAAAGTGTAAAATTCAAAAGAATTTAAAGTTTTTAAATAAATTAGAAATTTTGAAATTACTAATTAATTTAAACTAATAAATATTAATAAACCTTTTATAAATTTAAAAATTCAATAAAATATTTATAACAATTTGAAATTAGTAAAATTAGTAATTTCGAATTTAAATATTTATCTCAACTTCCATAATTTAAATAAAGTACTTAAACACTTTTTAAAAGTTCAAACTTTTTAAAATCAAGCTATAACAAATTTAAACAACTATGATTTTTTCACAGTTCCATATTTCTCTGACATTAACAATAAAAGTATATTTATTTTGAGGAAGAAAACTTTTAATTTACACCTTCTGATAAAAAAAACACCTCTTATTAGTTTCGACTATTTTCTATTATTTAATTAATTTTATATTTTATATCTTTATTCAATCCTACGAATCATTAGTCATGAAAAATATTAAAAAATTATTTCAGGTTATGATGAAAATGATGTTGATATGATAATTAACGAATAAATTAGTATTTAAGAATTTTATTTATGAATATCTATAAATTTAATGTAATTTTATAATATATCTAAACCTTTTATTGATCTCCACTATTTTACCGTAAATATATTTTCCCATTTTTCATTAACTTTAACTCCATATTTATGTCTATTTTAATTCTACCAAGTGAACCATAAGTCATGAAACTTAATAAAAATTAACGTGATATAATTTATAATCTATTCATATTTGAATATAATGTTTTTTTTCTTATCAGCAATTTGAAAATAAGGTTGATACGAAACTGTTGATAATTAAAGAAAGAAATTAGAAATTAAGAATTTTATCTACAAAATATCTATAAATTTAATGTAATATACCACATCTTTTGATGGTCTCCACTATTTTGGCAGGAAACACATGTTTTTTTGCATGGATTTATAGTGTTGAAATGCAGACAAATATATACATCAATGACTTGGACTCCTTTATTTGTCGAATGTCCCTTATACTCATAACAATATCATTCACTAGCCCATAAATAATTGAAGTTGTGGCCCCTAATTTTGGGTCACTTGTCCACACTACAATTTAAAAAAGAATGATACTATGGTACTCTAATATTTTTACATTTTCACTTGACAACCAATAATATTATTATATTATTTTTAAATTTTATTTATTTTTAATTTTATTAAATAAATATAATATTTTATTATTAAAAAGAAATTATAAAATAAAAGTGAGAGAAAAAGACCGAGTGAAATAAATTTTATTTTTTATTGTCATGCACATATAAGATATAAGTTTATGGATATTGTCCCGACCAGTCCTCAGTCATCGATCCAGAGACTGACCTCAGACATCGTGCACCAATGCTTGGTGATGGAAAGCGGGCCACGAGGTGGACCCCAGACACACCCACCAAGGGGATTGGTTAGTCTTTGGACACTGGTATTCTAAACCCGATTTTGAAGATCGATATCGGACCTCACTAGTAGAGGGAGAAGATCGGACGTCGGTCGTCAGGACGTTGTGGAGGGCCACGTAAGGTGGGCCCTAGAGTTTTGCTAAGATAGCAGTTAAAGACAAGAGATATGTGGGAAGACTAAGTCACGAGGGATCCGTGCACATGGTGTGTATGACGCATGAAGGCGCAACACGTGAGGATAATCCTAGGAGGTGTTAAAACCCATTAGGTTTAGGTTTCCCAGGGAAGTTGCATGCATGACACGTGAAGACTTAGCGCACCCATGAAGCAGATGGCGCTAGAAAATAAGAGCACAAGTTAGTACCCAAGCGGCCATTCTGTCATTCGTTGCACTCCAGTTAGGGGAAGTTCATGTGCCAGATATGCTAAGATTCTATGAATAGCAGCACAAGGACATTCTCCAAGGAACCCTAGTAAAGGGTAACGACGCAAAGGTAAACCCTAGTTTCAGCCTATATAAAGGGTGCCCAAAATCCTAGGAAGGTACACAGTTTCTAAGACTGAAAATAGTATACAGACTTGGTGTTTCTTTTCCCTAATATTGACTTGAGCGTCGGAGTGCAAACGGCCGCTAGGGCACCCCTTTGTCTTTTGCAGGTGAGAGGTTTCTTGATCAAGAAGGCACGTTTCTCAAGCAAGATTGAAGGGCGACAACAGTTGTTAGAGTCAACCGGCGGAGCAAGTCAACCGACAGGAACATTTGGCACCCACTGTGGGGCTCGTTAAAACAAGGTGCCACTCACAGTTACATTAAGAGTCTTTACTAACAATATGAGGAGTACAAGGTAAGCAGCTGCTGGATCCGCAGGAAGGGTACCCTCTGAGGGGGACAACGTTACCACGCATCAAATCTTGGATACGATGCGTGCCCTCCAAGCAGAAGTAGCGGCTTCCCGAGCGGACAACGCAGAATTGCGCAGAGCCGATGAAGAACTACGTAGGGATTTGCAACAGGTAGGGGAACGTGCGACAGACGAACGTGCCCCGCTGGCACCACCTAGGGCACGTCCCATGCCGTTCGCACGAGCAATCATGAATACGGCGTTACCAACGACGTCTCTTGGCCTGAAGGTCTCCGTCACAGGAGTAGAGGACCAAGAGGCCCATCTTGCACTGTTCCACACCCAGATGATGCTCACTAGAGGATCTGACGCTGTGTACTACAAAATGTTGATGCGCACACTATCGGGCGCGGCGTTGGAGTGGTTCGTTAGCCTTCCCAACTGACACATCACCAACTTCAACCAGTTTGCTACACTATTCAGGGAGTAGTACCTTGTGAACAAGGCCCCCACTCGGCTTTCTTATGATTTTTTCGATGTCAAACAGTACCAGGGGGAGTCCAGGAATGACTACCTGAACAGGTTCGGTGTTGAAGTGGTGAGATTGAAGCCTACTAATGAAGTCATGATAGTACATGCCTTTGTCAAGGGAATGCTGCTGGGACCTTTCAGTGAGTCACTACTAAGGTTCTACCCGAAGACGTTCACAGAGATTAGACGTCGTGCGTTAGCACACATCGCCGCAGATGATCGAGTAACGCAGAAACAAGGTCTTGTTGGCCCTGCCCGACCTCGAGCGGCAGCACGACCTCCACCAATGAGGGTGCATGAGGCAACCACAGAGAAAAATGGGGCGGGAAAAGACCCACCCCCGAAGCATAACTTTCGTGTGGAACTCAAGGATTTGATCGCCATCCCGAACATAGCATCGAAATTGAAGGTACCGACGAAGACAGATAGGAAGATGGGGCCCAATAAGAACGCTTGGTGTGAGTTTCACCAGAAAAATGGCCACTACATACGAAATTGTTTGGTCTTGGCGCATCAACTAGATGAACTGGTGAAGAGCAGTTTCTTGAAGGACTATCTTCAAGAGGCACAAGACGACCAGGCATTGGTAGTTGCGGGAGCAGATCAGGGGCACGAGGTGCCTATCCACGGAGAGGTAAACACTGTCTCGGGAGGATTCTCAGAAGGAGGGGGCACTGCCTCCTAGCGAAAGAAGTACGCATGAGAGGTGCTGACGGTGAAGGTACTACAGACGGACCTGATCCCCGACGTCGACCTCACCTTCACGAAAGCCGACCTCCAGGATGTCATATCTCACGATAATGATCCGGTGGTAATCTCGTTGGTCACAACCGGGAGGAGGGTGCGTCGTGTCCTTGTAGACCAAGGAATTTCGACAGATGTTATGTTCCTGACAACCTTCAACCAGTTGCAGCTGTCCACGGACCAATTAAAGCCCTACACCGGATGTTTGTATGGTTTTGCAGGGGACGAGATAGAGGTTCGCGGGCACATCGAGTTGAGGACAACATTCACAGATGGCACGTCTTCACGCACTACAAGCATCAGGTACCTCGTCGTTAACGCTCCCTCGGCTTATAACATACTATTAGGGAGACCGGCCTTAAACAGGTTGGGAGCAGTTCCCTCCACGAGGCACATGAGGATGAAATTGCCTTCCCTCGAGGGGGCAGTGATCACCATCAAGTCTGACCAAAGGGAGGCTAAGAAGTGCTACGAAAACAACCTCAAGACGAAGAGAGGGGTGTTTTCTGTCTCAACTAGACCACCGAGGGAAGACAGAGTAACCCGTGAAGAGATTGTCCTAGAAAACCGACCCGAGCCCGCTGGAGGTGTGGTGGAGAAGGAGATCAGAGGAAAGATGTTCAAACTTGGGCAGTCTTTGAGTAAGGAGTCACAAGATCAAGTCGCTGGGGTTATAGCGCGCACCTCAACACATTCGCATGGACCGCCACCGACATGCTCAGTATCGACCCTGATTTCCTGTGTCATCGCCTCACTATGGACCCTAAGGTCTGACCTGTCCACCAGAGAAGGAGAAAGTTCAACGGAGAAAAGCGCCAGGTCATACGGGAAGAAACGAAGAAGCTGCTAAAGGTTGGCCACATCAGGCAAATCCAGTACCCCGAATGACTAGCCAACGTGGTACTAGTAAAGAAAGCCAATGGGAAATGAAGGATGTGTGTCGATTTCACGGATCTCAACAAGGCCTGCCTAAAGGATTCTTAACCGTTGCTCAATATCGATGCCTTGGTGGACAGTGCCTCAGGGTGCAGGTTACTCATCTTTCTGGATGCCTTCTCTGGCTACAACCAGATCATGATGCACCCCAGGGATGAGTGTAAGACCGCGTTCATGACAGAGTTGTCTTCTTATTGCTATAAGGCCATGCCCTTTGGGCTAAAAAATGCAGGGGCCACCTACCAACAACTAATGGACAGAGTACTAGCGCCCATGTTAGGGCGAAATGTCCAAGCGTACGTAGATGACATGGTGGTCACCTCCCAGCGGAGGGAGCAACACATAGTTGATCTGGAAGAGCTATTCACTACGATAGCAAAGTACAGGCTAAAGTTGAACCCGGAGAAGTGCATGTTCGGAGTGGAGGCAGGAAAGTTCTTGGGTTTCCTACTCACTGAACGAGGAATCGAGGCAAATCCGAAGAAGTGCGCTGCCATAATAGTTATGAGAAGCCCAATCTCAGTGAAAGAAGTATAGTAGTTGACGTGGCGCATGACCGCTCTGTCCAGATTAGTATCGACAGGAGGAGACAAGGGACACCCTTATTTCCAATGTCTAAAAAGGAACAGCAGGTTCGTCTGGACCCGTGAGTGTGAAGAAGCGTTCTTCAAATTGAAGGAGTACCTAGCCAGCCTCCGGTGTTGTGCAAGCCAGAGTTAGGTATCCCACTCCGTTTATACTTCGCAGTTACGGAAAGGGCGATCAGTTCGGTCATATTGCAGGAGCAAGACCAGGTACAAAGGCCAATCTATTTCGTCAACAAGGTATTGCAGGGGCCGGAGGTGAGATACCAGGCCTTAGAAAAAGCAGCCTTAGCGGTGGTATTCTCAGCAAGAAGACTCCGCCACTACTTCTAGAGCTTCACCTTGATAGTGATGACGAACCTTCCAATTCGCAAGGTTTTGCAAAAACCGGATGTGGCGGGAAGAATGACGCGATGGGCGGTGGAACTGTCTGAATTCGACATACACTACGAACCTAGAGGCCCCATCAAGGGCCAGATCTATGCTGACTTCGTAGTGGAACTCTCCTCGCTAGCCACACACCAGGAAGGGGAAGATTTCAGGTGGGTACTCTATGTAGATGGTTCGTCAAACCAACAAGGTAGTGGAGCAGGTGTTATCTTGGAGGGACCGAATGGGTTGCTGATTGAGCAGGCCCTACGGAGGGACCGAATGCTGTTGACTAAGCAGATGGGAGCAAAGGGGCTGCTAGCAAAGAACGATTCCTTATTAGTTACAGGCCAGGTCATGGGAGAATACCAAGCTAAAGACCCTCAGATGGCCACATACCTAGAATACGTCCAGGTCCTGAAGGAGTCGTTCAAAGTGTTTGAGTTAGTCCATGTACCCAGAGAACAAAATGCCTGAGCTGACTTGCTTGCGAAACTCGCCAGTTCGGGCAAGGGGGGAAAACAGAGGACGATGATTCAGGAGACCCGGAAGACACCCCAAACCACCACAGGCAATACGACAGAAATCCAACAGATTAGCACATTGGAAGGGACGAGAAGGAGTCATCGATCGTTGATGCAAGAGACAGTGAAAACATCCAGAATAAGCAGGTACCCAGTTGTTGGGGAAAAAACGCCGCAAGTTTGCCAAGTTGAGTTAGGAGAAACCTGGATGACGGCCTACCAGCGCTACTTAGCCGATGAGATACTCCCATTAAAGCTCGCAGAAGCTCGGAAAATCAAGAAAAATTCGAGCAAGTACACCCTGATGGGAAATTATTCAAGCACGGATTCACCCATCTTATACTGGTATGCGTGGACGATGAGCAATGCACACGCATCATGGCATAACTACACGAAGGGATATGCGGTAGCCACATCGATGGTCGATCTCTCTCGTCAAAGGCCATTCATGCAGGATATTACTGGCCAACCATGAGGGAGGATTGCACGAGATACGCCCAACGGTGCAAGTAGTGCCAACAACACGCTGATTGGCACAAAGCGCCCCCAGAGGAGTTGAGATCGATATACAACCCATGGCCATTTCATACCTGGGGAATCGATATTCTGGGGCCTTTCCCTTTGGCGGTACGGCAGATGAAGTACCTCGTGGTTGACATAAAATATTTCACGAAGTGGATCGAGGCCGAACCAGTGGCACAAATCACGACCCATAAAATCCAGCACTTCGTGTGGAAAAACATAGTGTGCCGCTTCAGAATCCCAAAGAGGTTGGTATCCGATAATGGTACCCAATTTGCAAGCCAGCAAGTGGGCAAGCTATGTACGGAGTTGGGGATAAAGCAAGTACTTGCATCAGTAGAACACCCCCAGACGAACGGACAGGTCGAGTCGGCCAACCGAGTTCTGCTCAGAGGTCTAAAAAGAAGGCTGGACAAAGCCGAAGGGACCTGGGCAAAAGAAGTTCCTAGAATCGTGTGGGCCTACCACACTACCCGTCAGTCCACAACTAAGGAAACGTCATTCAACTTGGTGTACGGTTCAGACGCTATGATCCCAGTAGAAATCTAGGAAAACTCACCACGTTTCCAGAACTTCGTGCTCGAGGAGTCGAACGAGGAAAGAAATGTGAACTTGGACCTACTGGATGAAGTGATGGAGGAAGCAAGGATTAAAGTTGAAGCCTTGAAAAGGAGGGTGGAGTACAAGTACAGCTCCAAGCTGAGACCTCGGCAGTTCCAGGTCGCCAACCTGGTGATGAGGAAGGCGCACCTGTACCAGTTAGAAAACAAGCTATCTCCCAAGTGGACCGGTGCTTTCAGAAAAATGGAGGCCCTTGGGAATGGAGCATACATGCTCGAGACATTAGAAGGCGGCGCGATTCCTCGCACTTGGAACGCGACCAACCTGAAGTTTTATTTTAGTTAAATCTTGCATTTGTACATGTTTAAGGGGACACTCTTTTTCCCTTGAGAGGGTGTTTTAACGAGGTCACCCGAATAAAATTTATTCAATTAAATGTGCATTGCAATTAAACGAACCTCTCCCTTGTAGTGATAAGTTAAGAGCGGAAGTAGTATGGTCCCCTGAGTGGACCTCCCTCTTGCGTAAGTTCACCAAGCCCGAGAATAGTATGGTTCACTGAAATAAACGAACCTCTCCCTTGTAGTGATAAGTCAAGAGCGGAGGTAGTATGGTCCCCCGAGTGGACCTCCCTCTTGCGTAAGTTCACCAAGCTCGAGAATAGTATGGTTCGTTAAAATAAACGAACCTCTCCCTTGTAGTGATAAGTCAAGAGCGGAAGTAGTATGGTCCCCCGAGTGGACTTCCCTCTTGCGTAAGTTCACCAAGCCCGAGAATAGTATGGTTCGCTGAAATAAAGGAACCTCTTCCCTTGAAGTGATACACAAAGAAGCAGAGGTAGTTTGGTCTTCCCAATAAGCCCCTCTCGTGTATGTTCACCTAGGCGAAGAATACTATGGTTCGCTAAAACTAAAGGAACCTCCTTCCTTGAAGTGATACGCGGAGAATAGAGGTAGTTTGGCCTCCCCAATAAACCCCTCTCGCGTAAGCACACTAAGGCAAAAGGAAGTATGGTTCGAGTACGAAAGTCTCGTCCCTTGACTTTTGTAGAAAGGCCGAGATCAGCTATCCCCTGACTTTATACAACAAGGGTGAAATCAAGAAAGTTTCGTTCACTAGGGGTAAAAACATCAAGGGAGGGGGGGGGGGGGGGGAAAACGGCCCCCCCCTCGGCTTATCATTTAGGGGGGGG
>Ga0123342_1009488_pt1 | contig 11643 bp, 6 predicted proteins | sample Turbeawhitnodule_FD_89960 | JGI IMG/M metagenome (GOLD analysis project Ga0123342, IMG submission 89960) | Root nodule microbial communities of legume samples collected from Mexico - Turtle bean Mexico white nodule | ecosystem: Host-associated > Plants > Roots > Nodule | place: Mexico: Nepantla... | reverse complement strand
GTTCATCATATTTGTTTCACAACAGGAACAAGGTTGATGATGAAGTTCCCCGTTCAAGAACTAGTAGAGGACTTACTAGCTTAAAGACTATGTGTATCAAGATAAATAGAGGTCCAAAAGTGCTATTGACTATCGATGTCAACATTGGTGTCGCTAATGGGCCAAATTCAGAAAATTTTAATAGTTATCTCATAGTAATTGCTCGCGAAAGGATCTTTATCTTAACTCCTTCTTGGAATAATGTCACCGAGCATGAGAGAACCATGATTTGACAAGATATTCTAGTATGCAACTGTTTTTACTTTGTTCAATCTGAAGTTTGTTTTTACTTTTTCATTATGAAGTTTGTTATGAACTAATTATATTTTAACAATGTAGATGAATTATGATATACCGAATGTGGAAAATGTTGAGAGCGATCTTCACTGGATGTCAAGTTTCGTTAGTTTAAATCAAAATTGACAACAGCTTATATATTTGGTGCAAGGGAAGGAGAAAATTCTTGTACCAAGTACACATGCCTTGATGAAGAAACTTAGCAGCAATTTGTATAGACTTGACAAACTGAGAAATGGCAGGTTAATATCAGTTGTTTTATATAGATGGCAGGTTATGATGTTGCTTTGTCAATAGAAATCAGGTTTGCTGCTTCATCTAGCACTAGTTTTTGTTCCAGAGAGATATCGGTAAGTCATAACACCTCACCCAAACTTCTTTGTGACTTGCTACCCGTGACTCAGTTTATGGCTCAATGCTCACAAAAATGCTATCGAACCACTCTCTGTTTAACTTTATCAACTCCTCCATGTTTTCACCTTCCCTAGGTGTTAGGAGAGCTAGGTTGTCCCCCCATAGATCTCACTTTAACCATGGTCATTCCTCCGCTAACAAATTCTTCTACCAATTGTTCAAAGTCCAGACCATCATTGTATTTACCTACTGCACTCCTTACCATCCATGGCAAGGTCAGTATCTGTGTATTAAAAGTTGGTCCCTTCCAATCCCTTCATGCATGCCCTCTAACAGCATCCGCAAAAGATTTTTTCTCACTCTTCTCCACCCATACCTCCTTCCCTTTCTTAGGCATGTTTTCGTTGATATTTGTTTACTCCTTCTCGTATACAAGCCTCTCCATGTTCGGATAACTAGACACCTTTCTCTCCCCCCAGGGAAGCTCCTGTTGATGACGACGGTATTTTGGGATGTTCACGAAGAGTTTTGTATTCCCTATGTATAACTGGTCAAGCTCCCTCTCCAGCTTCCCCACATTTCTCACGTCAAAAATCCTCACGAACCCGAATCTTTTTCCCCACTTGTTAAGTCTACGTGAAATGAAAACTTCTTTCACCCTTGCCCATCTATGGAAGATTTTTAACATATCTATTTCTCCAAAGCCACTGGAAAAGTTTGAGAAGAAAAACGTTGTAAAATCATTATACCTAATAGGTGGTTTACGAACGGAACCACGACCACCGCGCCTTTTCGACGTGAACGCTCTGCTTCCCGACACCATAGTAAATATAGAGAGAGAAAAAACACCAGTGCGAGATAAAAGGTTTTTATGACGGTTGTTATCTACCTATCATAATAATTAACAAGGTGTATATTTGTAATTGTGAAAGAAACTTATTATGTGAATTATAAAATAAACCGGCATAATAAGTTTTCGTTATGATGGGACATAAAAAATTATCTATCATAAAAAATAACACATTTTATAAGGTTAAAATATTGTTTGTCATACAAAATAACACATTTTATGACAACTCTTTTAATCTCGACATAGAAAAATAAATTTTTTATGACGATTATACAACCAACATAGAAAATACAAACTTTTTATGTCGCATGTATCTATGACAGATCTAAAACTGAAATAGAAAAGTTTATTAATCGTCATAAAAAATATATTTTTCATTAATGATAAAATTATATCGCAACATAAATTATTTATCTTAAACTATTTAACATATATCTAAAATATATTTTATAGATTGAAAATATTTACTTATCATAATATTAAATTGTAATATTATTTTTATTACATTCTTTAAACTATAATATAATTCATTACTTTCCTTATTAACATAAATTGATTTTGAAGAAATTTTTTTTGTCATTCTTATATAAATTTATCTCATTGATGCCATTTTGTTTTTCAATAGTTTATGTGTACAAAACAAATGGGCAAACAAAATTTTCATAATGAGATTTTCCAAAATAAAATTTACAGAAAAACAATAAGATAAATGACATGATAGTGAATATTAACTTTTAATTCATAATACCAATATTTACACTTAAAGATGAATTTCAACCAATTAATCTTAAATCCTATATAATTCATGGTGAAAATGGAGGACAATAATGAAAACGGAAAAATTAATCCTAAATTCAATGTTTTAACTTATCACTAATGCATAAAGGATTTTGTTTAATCAAAACTTCACGACCAATTCCCTTTCAATCTATTTTGCATGCATGCATCTCTGGATACCTTTGTTCCACAAAGAGCATATCCACAACAATATTGGAACCCTAATAACTCAATCTTCTTCTTGCAACTCTTTCATCTATTTCTCTCATTCTTCTTACTCACATAAGAAATAAAAGTCATATCTTCAATGATAGAACTTGTAGAACTTTCAGAAGTACATGTTGTTAACTCCTCAAATAATTTTTTTTTGTTATTCATGTTATTCGTTTCACACTTTACATCCATACAACCTTTTGATTTGGTGTCGTTTTCTTTGAGATAATCTTTGTAGCATTTTGAACAAAGTTCTTGTTGCTAGCATATCCATTGAACCAACAACCATTAGCACAAAATGATGTATCCATGTGTTTGACTTAAAGGAAACTTTGAAGATATGTTGATATAACCTCACAATTTTGAATCCAAGAGAATGAAAAATATGTGCAACAATTGAAAAATTTAAAGAGTATTTATAAGCAAAAGTGATGAGAAATTTCTAAATAAATCTTATCTAGATCATCAACATATCTTAACTAATTATATCTTTTGTTAAATAAAATCCATATATATATATATATATATATATATATATATATATTATTACATAAATAGTAAATATTGTTTAAAAGATATATAGTGACAATTAAAAGTTATTACCATATGTGTTGGAAATTTTAAAAGAAATATTTTTTTTTTGACGTTTTAAACTGATAATATATTTAAATTATTAATATGCTAATTTTAAATTAATAAAAAACTATTTCAAATCACCTCAAAACCATAAAATTCTAAATTCAACAATTTAAAAAATATGTGACCTCACAAAAGCCAATAAAACTTAAAAGTTAAAGGATTTTTTAGTAATTTTATTTAATAAAACATTTTATAACTTCATTTAAGCTAAAATTCAGATTTCAAAATTTTAATTTAATTTCAGTAGCATAAATTAAAAAATTATTTAAATTAATTTCAACAATGTCAGTTTTTACTCCTTTATGTTCCTTTTATCTTTACATTTTTTTTACATATTTTTTCTGTCTGTGTTTCAGATATCATATTCATACTACTTTAAAACTCCATAATTTATTTTTTCTTCTTCTCTCACTTCTATTTTTTTTTTTCTTTCTAATTTCTATATAGAAACTTAATTCACTTTATCATTATCATTATATGTTGTCAATTTTAAATTTTATTATTTTTTATATGTGAATACAATATATTTTTTATTATTTTCTTAACTCTACTTTTAAGATATCTCTTATTATTAATTATTAATTTTTTTTTATCCTTTTGGATTTATATGTTAATAATTTTTATTTCACTTACATTACAAGAAAATCATGAAATAGAAACCAATTTTAGAGACAAAAAATAATTAGTTGTCATAGTGACTAAATTAGAGACCATTTTAGGGACTAAATAAATTTTTGGTTTCTAAATTAGTTTCTATTATTGTTAAATGGTTTCTAAATTGGTATCTAATTAGCAACCAAGGTTTTTGTTACCAAATTTAGAATCTAAATAATTGATAGTTAAAACTTGGTAGCTAATTATATACCAATTTAGAAACTATTTAACAATAATAGAAACTAATTTAGAAACCAATTTTTTTTTTAGTTTCTAAAATGGTATCTAATTTAGTTACTATTGCAACTAATTATTTTGATTTCTAAAAATTGGTTTCTATTTGATGATTTTCTTGTAGTGTTAATCTAAAGATGGAAATATCGTAACATCCCAAGATCAATAACTTCTTCAAGTAACATCCCAAGATAGTAATAGTTATCAACATTAGGTCAAAGAGTTTTTTTTTATTCAAAATGAAGTAAAAACAAGGATCGTATAAGACATATAGCTAAACTCGAGTTAACACAAATTTGTATTTGGATGATTGTTAAAATAAAACAATTTTTAGTTTGTATCCCTAATGATCTTTATGTAGACTTGTGTGTTATCCATAATCCGAGTAGTTAGAAGAAGAATACATTTCCTCTAACACAATAATAAGCTTTAAGCATATTTTTGTTAAGTACATCATAAGCTTAAAGTTTGTCTGCCCTTATTATAGTTGAATATTTCATTTATTAGATGAAGTGAAAACGTGTTATATGATCTATAAGATAAAACATTTGCATTTTATATTATCTACTATTTTTTTTGTAGTTTCTTGCTTCAGATTAAACATCTTCATACTTTATACTTTGTTGCTACAAACACTTAATCAAAACTACAATATTGTTGGACTTTGCTTTAAAATATGTGTACTAAATTAAAATCAAATCTCACATACATAATATACATTTGTAGTTTTAAAAAATGAAATGGAAAATTTAAATTTTTATTATTATATAAAATTTGTTAATTATTTATGTATATTTATATTATGATAGCTACTAAAAAAACCCTTAAATATAGACACCAATTTTAGAAACCAAATTTTAGAAAAAAATAATAATTATTATTATTATATTGACTAAATTTGATACCATTTTAGAGACTAAAAAAATTATTGATATTCAAATTAGTTTTTATTATTGATGATTAGTTTCTAAATTGATATCTAATCAACTATAACATCAATTTAGAAATAATTTATCAATAATATCAATTTAGAAACAATTTATCAACAATAGAAACTAATTCAAATATGAATAATTTTTTTTAATTTCTAAAATAATATCTAATTTTTCAAAATAACAACTAATTATTTTTTTCAAAAAATTAATTTTTATTTAATAATTTTTTTATCGTGATATAATGTCACACTTAAGAAATATAATACATTTATTTATTTGAAAATAATGTTATGAGATTTTTGAAATAATGGAAATAAAAAAGCTTACATAAATAAAAATAAAAGTTTACACATTTTATAAGAATGAAAACATACTTAAAAAACAGGTTGTTTAAGAATCAAACCAAATATTTTTATGTGGTATAGACTACCACCCGAGTTTTATTTTTTTAATGGTGTACTCGATTATTTGTATTTAAATATAATCGATTATTTTCATTTATTATTTTATCATTATTTTATATTAATAATTAAAGTTTTAAATTTCATTTTATATTATACTGTAGTTTTTCCTATAACTATTATATTTACAATACATATTTTCATGAAATATTTAATTTAAAATTAATTTTTTAATTAATTTATTCATATTTTCCTAATTTAATTTTAAAATTTGCAAGTTATGAATTATTCCTGAGTTATTTAATAATTTCAACAAAGTACGTTAAATTAAAACAGAGTAGAGCAATTAATTATATACTATAATTATATATATTTTTTAGAAACTTAATTTAAAAGTAACCAGTTTTTTTGTTTGTTTCTTTCCTATTGAAGATACCATTTTCTGGCACATTCCCCACCAACCATGCCTGAAGCAAAGAACATTTACATTTGTCAATTTCCCTCAGGATGGCAAAATCGTAATTGAATAGGAAAGCAAGGGCAAAGTGAAGGAACCCAAACAAACTCTCCCTATAAAACCGTAGTGAGTCTCTTACCGTTCGGAACCAAAACCTACGAGTCAACGAAATCACTCACAGTTGCAACGTTAAAAATGGGTTCTCGATATGAGGTGGAACTGAAACTCTCATCAGCGCGCGGGTTGAAGAACGTGAACTGGCGCCACGGCGCAAACCGCCCGTACGTCGTTGTTTGGGTGGACTCCAGCAACAAGCTCTCCACGCACGTCGATCAGAACGGCGACACCGACGCCAATTGGGATCAGACGCTCGTGGTCCCGTTACCGGCGAAGCCTCTCGAAGATCAAACGCTCCACATCGATGTCGTTCACGCCGTCTCGGAGGAAGAAGACACCAAGCCGCTCATCGGCTCGGCTCGGCTCAAGCTCTCTGAGATTCTCGACGATGGCGGAATGGGCGAGCGCGTGGGCCGCACTCTCACGCTCAAGCGCCCATCGGGGAGACCCCATGGGAAGGTTGAAGTTAGCGTAACCATCAGAGAACCGCGCTATCCTCCACCCGGTGGCTACCAAGCGCCGCCTTACGGCGTGCGGGACTATTCTCCCGCTCCACAGGGCTATGGGTACCCTTCGTACGGTGCGCCGCCAAGTGGGTATCCTTACAATGCTCCACCGCAAGGTTATGGTGCGCCACCGCAGGGCTATGGTGCGCCACCTCAGGGTTATGGTGAGCCACCGCAGGGTTATGGTGCACCACCGCAGGGATATGGTGCGCAACCTCAGGGATATGGTGCGCAACCTCAGAGTGGGTACGGGTATAGTAATGCACCTCCGCAAACGGCGTCGTATGGGCAGGGGAGCGCGTACGGGTACGCGCCGAAAGAGGAGAAGAAGAAGAGTAAGTTTGGGGGTATGGGAGCGGGATTGGCTGTGGGCGCGGTTGCTGGGGTTCTAGGTGGAGTCGCGCTTGTGGAGGGTGCTGAGTATCTGGAAGATAAGATTGCTGAAGATGCCGCAGAGAAGGTTGAGGAAGATCTTGGTTACGATGGTGATGACTTCTAGAGAATTATTGTCTCATCTTTTATTTTATGCCAAAAGAGAACTGCGGAAACAAAATAATTTTATGTTTTATGTGTTTTTTTCATCTTTTTTCATTTTTTCTGTTTGAGTAAAAGTCTTTTATTTATGACATCATTAATGCGTTTATCAACGTAACCTTGATTGTTTCTTTCTAGAACATCAATTTCTTTATTTATTCTAATATTCTTAAAAAATTTAAAATTAAAAGAAAACATATTTGTACTAGATATCAAAATAATAATGCACCAATTGATGAAAATAAGAGTAAGGATTTTTTTAAGGAATTAAAACATTAGGATAAAAATGACTGTTCAACATAGTTTCTGGTGAGCTTTTGCTCTGTGAATATGCTGTTTTTGTTTGAACTTATCTATAGTGTTTGAAGCTTACAATTGGAAGTGTGAATTTTGTGGGGGCAGAAAAAGTGTGCAATAAGTAAATTTTGGTGCCTCATTAATAAACCATTTATTGGGTTGTTTCTCCTAGATAAAATTTAATTTAATTTATTTATTTTATTATAACTTTAAATCAGTTATCTATTATATTCTTTTAAATTTTCTCTCTCTGAATAAATTTTAACTCATGACAACAATAAAAGTAACATTATAATTGAAAAATGATATGTTTTTCTTAAAGTTAAAAAAATAACTGATAAAAGATAAATTTTCCTTTAAGAAACTATTATTAGATAGAAAAGAGAGTGAGAAGCATTTAAAAAAGTGTGTTGACTATGGAAGTGTGATAAATTTAAAAATTAGTGATGACTGTGGAAACCACCACAGAAGGTGTTATGTGGGAGAGTGACTATGTGTTTTTATTACTTTGACCAAAGTGCTCGTCCGTTTAAATTAATATTTATATTAACATTAATATAGTATATCAATAAGAGAGGTCAAGAAAATATAATTTTAATAAAATAAGAATATTTATAATTTAGTTTCTACTTTATTTTAGTAGAATTATAAGTTCATGTAAAAAATACAAAAAATTAGGTAAGTTTCTAATTTATAAGATGAAGACATTTCAGGTAGCTTTATATTATAATTTTATTTTATTTTTATTATTTTATATTTTAATATTTTTTTATTATCTTAATTTATTTTAAATTTATAAAGATAATTCATTATTATATTATTATTTAATTTTTTATGTAATTTAAATTGAAAAATTAACATTATAAATTGAAGTGACTAATATTTTATTACATGATGTTATGTGAAAAAAAATTTAATACGACAATAACTTAATTTGAGATGAAAAAGGATTAAATTTGATTATTATTCTTTACATCAATTCATTAATATAAAATGATTTGTCTAAATAAAAAACGATATAACTTTTAAAAAATAAATAGAAATACTAAATTTCAAAACAGAATTTAATTATCTTAAAAATATAAAATTATAATTATATTATAATTTTTTGTCTAAAAAAATATAGATTTTATTTATATAATAAAACTTATTTATATTATTTATATCCATAAACTAATTTGTCACTTAATTTACTAAACTCTTTTAATATAATCTTATTAGTCCAGAACTTATTAATTAAAAACTAGTTTGTTATTTATAACTTATCAGCCAATTTTGCTAAAGAGACTCTAAGACTCACTAAATTACTTATCTAAAATTTAACTTTAAAATGACAGTTTTCTTATTTATCCATCTTTCTTTATTTTTCTTCAAAAGCCTATTTTTAGCTTTTATTTTTTACTTTATTTTGTTGTTTATTCTATTTTCATCTAATTTACATTTCTAAACCCTAAACATTTCTATTCTCTAGCAAATAGAGTATTAAATTATTCATTAAAAAAAATAAAAAGCGTATCTGTTTGCATTTTGATAAAAATAATCATTTTTAAAGATAAGGGTACTAATTGACATTTCCTTTGATAAAATAGAATCCAAGGAAAAATAATACTAAAAAAATAACTGAGTTGATTCATGAAAAATATTGTCCAATTAATTGAGATTATATTTTAATAACATTAGTTTACTCTTGTTGTCAAATTTACAAGGACGAGTACTTTTTGAAAAAATAATTTAAAATATAGTTAGTATAATTAAATAAATCAACCAATTTTAACAACAATAAAAAAAAAAAAAACATGAGCTGGTTGTTACCATTTTAAGTAATGCACTCGACCCATATTTTTAGCCTATTCCAGTTAGAAATTGCGGATTAATTTTATTGTTATGTCTAGTATATTTAAGTATTTTTTTAATTAATAAAAATAAAAATTGTAAATATGAATTTTGAATAATTTTTTTTATTAAGTTAATTTTTTTTTATTTAGAGAAATTAGGTAAATGATCTTATATTATTATTCTCACAACATATGCATAATGAGATATGGTTAAAAGAAATTATAATGATGTTTAGAAACTTTCCGGATTATCGAGTCTGAAAGTTAGAATTTGTGGTTTAGATAGTACAATATTTTATATTGCACGATTCATATTTGTAGTTTAGATTGTAGATCTTGAAATGGATAATTTTAAAATTTTTGAGAATATCTGCAGGTTACAGGAGTACATAAAAAAAAATTCTAAACTTTTTAAAATGAAACAATAGAAATAAATTATGGGATACAGAAAGAAAATATGTGAGTTATGCGGACTAACCTGCAATTGAAATGTGCAAGCTATGAGTTATATGGCAATTCCTTCCTGTATCATATCACTGCACCAATTCCAGTAAAAAAGACTATAAATGTCTTATTTGGAATGGGTTTTTGATTTTTGTTTCTAGATTTTTATTTCTGGAATAAAAAAAACTTTTCCAAATCTACTTTTTCAGAATGTATTATTGAATTTCAGATTTTCATTTCCAGAATTAAGGGTATTTTCGGAATTTTAAAATTATGTTGGGTGTAGGTTCAAAATATTGGGTGTAGGAAGAATTTATCGAGTTATATAGGCAAGCCCAAAAGTCTAACAAATTGAAGGAAACTTCTTCATGCACCTCTACAAATTTCTTCCTGCACCCTATCATTCAAGACTATTTTGCCCCCTTTAAAAAATGACTTCTGGATTATTCTTTCTGAAATATTTCCAGAACATATTTTTTGGAACATGTTTTATGAATTTTGGATTTATCAATCCAAAAATCAGAAAAAAATGTTTTGAAAAAGGTGTTTCAGAATATTTTTTTTGTTTTCTAGATTTTTTATTCTAGAAATACCCTTGTTTATGAAACCACTATTCTAGAAACACCTAAAATTGTAAAGGATTATTTCGATATTTTTGAAAGATGTAGGAGACAGGAAGAAAAAATGAAGAGGTGTAGGAAGAAATTACCCAAATTGAAATAAACAGACCGTTTTGCATTTTTTTCAGCGGCCCATTTGCCTCTATTTGCCATCTATTGTTTGTATAGAAACTATAAGAAAAATTGATTTTAAAACTTAAATTATTAGTCTTTAAAATAATTATTCTTTAATTTAATTTTAAACTAATTTAAATTTAATAAAATAAATAATAAAAATTTAATAAAAATAAATAATTAAAATTTTGGTAAGTAATTTTTATTCGGATCCCCAAACAAATTTAATTATTATTATATAAAAATCAATTATATAAAAAATAATTTAATTCCCATATTATACAGAAACCAGTGACCAAGCTACATAGAAACTAAAACTAATTTAGTGATTATCTTATATAGAAACCAATTCAGTATCTATATAATACAGAAACCAATTTAACCAATCAATTTAGTGATCTAATATATAAAAACTAAAACATAATCATTATATTAGTCTCTATATAATGATAATTTATTTTAAAATATTGTCTTATATACCAACTTAATCTTTTATATTTTATATTTATTTATAAATTTAAGTTCATTAATCCTAAAATAAATTATCAATAACTAATTTATATTTTATTATAATAAATTATTCATTGCAAATCTAAATATAAATATTCAAATTTACTTATGTATTATTAGTTTTGATTATAACTTAATTTTTATATAATATAAAAAATAAAACTAATAATTATTTCTTCCACTTATTATTATTACTCACTCATTATCATACAAACAAGTTTTGTGAAAACTTATTTTATAAAAATAATATTGTAAAACTAATAAAAAAAAGTCATTTTGCATAAAAAAATGTATATAGGAGGTGAATATGATCCGGTGATGATAGCCACTTGGGGAAGCCAAATGTTTCGCGTAACTTATTATTTTAGCAATCGACTTAATGGGATTTTAACAGAAACTCTGTCTGCTCAATATGTTTTTGAATTCAATTTTCAACTATTTTTTTTTTTCATTTACTCAAATTAGAACAAGAAAGAAAATGCTAACATGTTTATAATCAAAGGCAATCAAAGGCAATGAAGAATGTAACGCTCCAAAATTTACATATAACTATTACAATAAAAGTTTTACCAGTTTCTATACAAACTTGGAGTTTTTTCAAAACATTCCTAATACATGACTAGGATTTATAGAAATACAAATTTTTACATATGCATAACTCAAAATAAAACTCTGAAACCTCTAAAGCTCTCATGCACCTGTATGGTCATCTGCTCGTGTACATAGTACAGTCATCGCAGTTCAAACACAGCAAGAAAAGCAAGGGTAAGCTACTGAAAATAGAATTTTATAATATACACACTTAAATCCAAAGAG
>Ga0123342_1009487_pt1 | contig 11644 bp, 12 predicted proteins | sample Turbeawhitnodule_FD_89960 | JGI IMG/M metagenome (GOLD analysis project Ga0123342, IMG submission 89960) | Root nodule microbial communities of legume samples collected from Mexico - Turtle bean Mexico white nodule | ecosystem: Host-associated > Plants > Roots > Nodule | place: Mexico: Nepantla... | reverse complement strand
TTAACAATCGGCGACCACACGTGCCTCCCGACTTCCTTCCCATCTGCCAACCTGGCGCCTTGTCAACACGCCTACACTGTAGCAGGATGCCACGTCATCACACCCGTCCACCAGGGCGGTACATGTTCAAATATGGAGCTATTAATATTTTGACAATTTAATTTACTTGTTATTTGGATTAGTTTAATATTATCAACTTTGTTCTCTCAATGAGTGAATGAAGTTATCTTTTAATTATTATATTTATCAATTTTAATTATAAATTATATTATAAAATTTGTTTATATTATAATTTAGTTATATTATGAAATTTAATTGTGTACTGAAATTCAATTATAATATGAATTAAATAATATTATGAAATCAAATTTTAAAATAGAATTAAATAAATTATTATAAATATTAAAAATAAAATTAAATATTTAATATTCGAATTATGACTGTTATAAAGGCATTATAAATGTCATACTATACTGTATTAAGTGGCGGTTAAAACTGCCAATATTTACGTTAGAATTGGTTTACCCAGTTTTAAAATTACGACATTTATAATTGACTCAAATTACACGCTTAAAACCGCCACTTTATACCATGCATAATATGGCGTCTGCTACAACGGTTCTCAATTGACCGCCACATTAAACTTTGTGGCGGCAGGAATTCTGGCGGTACGCGGTACCGCCACAGACGTATAATGCGATGGTTAAAAACGCCACTTTTTACGAAAATAACTGCCTCCACATACACGTTTTTATGTAGTGTGGCACGAAGACAATGAAAAGAAGAGAGGAAGAAAAAAGGAAGCAAAGTTAATGAAGGAAGCACATAAGAGAAACAAAGAGCAAGAGAAAGGAGAGTATAAAAACGTAAGTGGCGCACTTCTGAGTTAGGGTAAAAAAGGTTTTAAGAAGGCGGTTTGCCGCATTCTTAAATAAAGCGCTTGATTTAAGAATGCGACTTTTTGTAGTAGCCGCCTTCTTAAATCAAGTTAATTTAAAAAATGCCACCGCGTTTTGAAAGACAACGTCCAACCATTGAAACACATTAAATAATGGGTCGTTGTTTTAAAATTTTGTACTAGTGCAAGCTCACTTTTTCAAGAGAAGGCATCTAGGTTTAGGAAAGTTGACCTAGCTTCTAGAAGAACAAGCCTAGGATGCGGTTTTGACTTAGTCAAACCCTAAAGGCCGCCCCTCACTCTTTTACCATCCTACCCTTGCTTATCTTGTTTTCCAAGGCATTCATTTCTAAAAATAGTGTGCTTTACTCCATGTATTCCCATATTGAAATTTTTGAAATAGAAGGAAAACTCTGCAAATATTGTGTGAGACTTGTGATCTCCTAGCTTAGGTCTTATCTTTTGAGAGTGAGAGCTTTTCAAGTGGCGGCCCTTCTCACTTATCTTTGAGAATCCACACTCCAAGTGGTGCGTTCACTCTTGTCTATCACCATAAGCTTTCTTCCTGTCCCGACCAGTCCTCGGTCGTCGACCTAGAGACTGACCTCAGACATCGCGCACCGATGCTTGGTGATGGAAGGGGGGCCACGAGGTGGACCCCAGACGCACTTACCAGGGGATTGGTTAGTCTTTGGACAGTAGTATTCTAAACCCAACATTGGAGATCGATATCGAACCTCGCCAGTAAAGGAAAAAGATCAGACATCGATCGTCTGAACGTTGTAGAAGGCCACGTAAGATTGGCCTAAGAGTTATGATAAGTTAACAGTTAAAGACATGAGATATGTGGAAAGCCTAAGTCACGAAGAATCCATGCATGTGGTGTGTGTGACACATGAAGGCGTAGCACGTGAGGATAATCTTGGGAGGCGTTAAAGCCCATTAGGGTTAGGGTTTCCATGGAAGCTGCATGCATGGCACATGAATACTTAGGGCACCCACGAAGCAGATGGCGTTAGAGAATACGTGCACAAGTTGGTACCCAAATGGCCACTCTGATTATTCATTGCACTCCAATTAAGGAAGGTTCCATGTGCCAGATACGCTAAGATTGCCTAAACAGCAGCACAAGAACATTTTCCAAGGAACCCTAGATAACAGTAACGACACAAAGGTAAACCCTAGTTTCAGCCTATATAAAGGGTGCCAAGAACCCTAGTAAGGTACGCAGTTTCTAAGACTGAAGTTAATATACACCCTTGATGTTTCTTTGCCCTAATACTGACTTGAGCGTCGGAGTGCAAATGGCCGCTAGGGCGCCCCTTTGTCTTTCCAGATGAGAGGTTTATTGATAAAGAAGGCACGATTCTCAGGCAAGTTCGAAGGGTCAACGCAGTTGTTGGAGCCAACTGGCAAAGGGAGTCAACCGACAAGAACATTTGGCGCCAACCGTGGGGCCTGTTAAAGAAAGGTCCCACTCGCAATCACGTTAGGAGTCTTTACTAGAAGCATGAGGAGTACGAGGCAAGGAATCGCTGGATCCGAGTGCCCCCCGGAGGGGACAACATTACCACGCATCAAACCTTGGACACAATGTGTGCCCTCGAAGCAGAAGTAGCGGTGTCGCGAGTGGACAACGCAGAACTGCACAGAGCCAATGAAGAACTGCGCAGGGATCTGCAACAAGTAGGGGAGCGCGCAGCGGATGAACGTGCCCCACTTGTACCACTTAGGGCACGTCCCATGTTGTTCTGACGAGCGATCATGAATACGACATTACCAACAACATCTCTAAGCCCGAAAGTCTCCTTCATAGGAGTAGAGGATCCAAAGGCCCATCTCACAGCGTTCTATACCCAAATGATGCTCACAGGAGGATCTGACGTTGTGTACTGCAAGATGCTTATGAGCACGTTGTCAGGCGCGATGTTGGAATGGTTCATTAGCCTTCCTGACAGACACATCACCACCTTTGACCAATTTGCAACGTTGTTCAGGGAGCAGTACCTTGTTAACCAAGCCCCCACCCGACTTTCTTATGACGTTTTTTATGTCAAACAGTACCAAGGGGAGTCCATGAAGTACCTGAACAGGTTCGGAGTCCAAGTGGTGAGGTTGAAACCACTGATGAGGCCATGACAGTGCATGCCTTTGTCAAGGGAATGCTACTTGGACATTTCAGTGAATCACTGCTAAGGTTCTACCCGAAGACATTCATGGAGATTAGATGTCGAGCGTTAGCACACATCGTCGCAGATGATCGAGTAACGCAGAAACAAGGTCTCGTCGATCCTGTCTGACCTCGAGCGGCTGCACGAGGCGACAACAGAGAAGAAGGGGCGGGAAAACCCTATGAACGGGCCCAGGCCGGGACTCGTGCACGAAGGGACCCACCCCCAAAGCAGAATTTCTGAGTGAAGCTCAAGGAGTTGATCGTTATCACGAACATAGCGACAAGACTGAAGATACCAGCAAAGACCGATAGGAAGATGGGCTCCAACAAGAACGCTTGGTGTGAGTTCCACTAGGCAAATAGCCACTACATACGTAATTGCTTGGCCTTGGCACACAAACTAGATGAGCTAGTGAAAAGCGGTTTCTTGAAAGATTATCTTCAAGAGCTGCAGGACGACCAGGCGTTAGCGACTGCAGGGGCGGATCAGGGGCACGAGGTGCCTATCCACGGGGAGGTAAACACTATCTCGCGAACTACCAACATCAGGTATCTCGTTGTTAACGCTCCCTCGGCTTACAATATACTGTTAGGTAGGCCAGCTTTAAACAGGATAAGAGCAATTGCCTCCACAAGGCATATGAAGATGAAGTTGTCTTCCCTTGAGGATGCGGTGATCACCATTAAATCTGACCAAAAGGAGGCGAAAAAGTGCTACGAAAACAGCCTCAAAACGAAGAGATGGGTCTTTTCTTTCACTACCAAATCCCCAAAAGAAGACGGGGTGACCCGCGTAGAGATCGCCCGGGAGAACCGACCCGAGCCCGCTGGAGACGTGGTAAAAAGAGAGATCGGCGGGAAGACGTTCAAACTTGGGTGGTTTTGAAGCCAAGAGGCGCGGGATCAGGTTGCTGAGGTCATAGAACGACACCTTGACGCTTTCGCATGGTCTGCCTCTGATATGCCCGACATAGACCTTGACTTCCTGGGTCACTGTCTCACCATGGACCCCCAGGTCCGACCTGTCTGCCAGAGAAGGCGAAAATTCAATGAAGAAAGGCGTCGGGTCGTACGAGAGGAGACAGAGAAGCTATTGAAGGTTGGCCACATCAGGGAGATTCAATACCCCGAGTGGCTAGCCAATGTGGTACTAGTAAAGAAGGCTAGTGGAAAGTGGAGAATGTGTGTTGACTTCACGTACCTCAACAAACAGATCATGATGCACCCCAAGGACGAATGCAAGACTGCATTCATGAAGGAACTGTCTTGCTATTGCTATAAGGTCATGCTCTTTGGGCTAAAGAACGCAGGGGCCACCTACCAGCAATTGATGGACAGAGTGCTAACGCCCATGTTAGGGTGGAATGTCCAAGCATACGTATATGACATGGTGGTCACCTCCCAGCAGAAGGAGCAACACGTAGCAGACCTGGAAGAGCTATTCACCACGATAGCGAAGTACAAGCTGAACCTGGACCCGAAGAAGTGCGTGTTCGGGGTTGAGGCAGGCAAGTTCTTGGGATTTCTACTCACTGAACGAGGGATAAAGGCAAATCCTAAGAAGTGCGCTGCTATAATAGCTATGAGAAGCCCGATCTCAGTGAAAGAAGTGCAACAATTAACAGGGCGCATGGCCGCTTTGTCCAGATTCGTGTCGGCAGGAGGAGATAAGGGGCACCCTTATTTCGAGTGCCTGAACAGAAACAGTAGGTTCGTATGGACCCGAGAGTGCGAAGAGGCGTTTGTAACGCTGAAGTAGTATATGGCCAGTCCACCAGTGTTGTGCAAGCCAAAGTTAGGTACCCCACTCTGCTTATACTTCACAGTGACAGAGAAGGCGATCAGTTCGGTGCTATTGCATGAGCAAGACCAGGTGCAGAGGCCGATCTACTTCGTCAGCAAGGTATTGCAGGGGCCAGAGGTGAGGTCATCACATCGGAAGAGACGAGGAGGAGCCATCGGTCATTAACATAAGAAACGGTAAGACCACCCAGAATAAGCAGGTACCCAGTTGTTGGGGAAATAGCGCCGCAAGTTCACCAGGTGGAATCAGAAGAAACCTGGATGACGGCCTACCAGCACTACTTGGCCGATGAAGTACTCCCGTTAGAACCCGCAGAAGCTCGAAAAATCAAGAAAAATTCGAGCAAGTACACCCTGATCGATGGGAAGTTGTTCAGGCACGGATTCACCCATCCTATACTAGTATGTGTAGACGGCAAACAATGCACATGCATCATGGCAGGGCTACATGAAGGGATATGCGGTAGCCACATCGGTGGCCGATCTCTCTCATCAAAGGCTATTCGTGTAGGGTATTACTGGCCAACCATGAGAGAGGATTGCACAAGGTACACCTAGCGGTGCAAGCAGTGCCAACAACATGTTGATTGGCACACAGCGCCCCCAGAGGAGTTGAGGTCGATCTACAGTCCACGGCCATTTCATACCTAGGGGATCGATATTCTGTTACCTTTCCCTTTGGAAGTACGACAGATGAAGTACCTCGTGGTTTCCATAGAGTATTTCACGAAGTTGATCGAGGCCAAGCCAGTGGCACAGATCACAACCCATAAAATCCAGCACTTCGTGTGGAAAAACATAGTGTGTCATTTCGGAATACCGAAGAGGTTGGTATCTGATAACGATACCCAGTTTGCAAGCCAGCAATTGGGCAAGCTATGTACAGAGCTGGGAGTGAAACAGGTGTTCGCATCAGTAGAACACCCCAGACGAACAGATAGGTCGAATCGGCCAACCGAGTCCTGCTCAGAGGTCTGAAGAGAAGCTCTGGACAAAGCCAAGGGGACCTGGGCGGAAGAAGTCCCTAGAATCTGTGGGCCTACCACACTACCCCTCAGTCCAGGCTGAGACCTCGGCAGTTCCAGGTCGCCGACCTGGTAATGTGGAAGGCCCAGCCTTACCAGTTGGAAAACAAGTTATCTCTCAAGTGGACTGGCCCTTTCAGAGTAACGGAGGCCCTCGGGAATGGAGCATACAGGCTCGAAACGTAAGAGGGCGACGCGATCCCTCGCACTTGGAACGCGACCAATCTTAACTTTTACTTTAGTTAAAAGATATTTTCACTGTACACATTTAAAGGGGACACTATTTTTTCCCATGTGGGGTTTTTTAACGAGGTCACCCAAATAAAATTCCAAGATTATTCAGTTAAGAAGTGTGTTTGCATTACAAGTTAAATGAACCTCTCCCTTGTATTGATTAAGCCAAGAGCGGAAGTAGTATGGTTCCTCAACGAACCTCCTTCTTGTGAGTTCACCAAGGCCAAGAATAGTGTGGTTCGACAGTTAAATGAACCTCTCCCTTGAAGTGATACGCGGAGAGAAGAGGTAGTTTGGTTTTCCCAATAAGCCCCTCTCGTGTAAGTTCACAAAGGCGGAGAATAGTATGGTTCACCGATGAAATGAACCTCCTCCTTGAAGTAATGCGCCTAGGATGGGAATAGTATGGTTCAATCATGAACCTCCCTTTTACGCAAGTTTACCAAGGTTGGGAATAGTTTGGTTCAAACGTTGAAGGCTTGTCCGTTGACATTTTACAAGCAAGGTCGCGACCAGTTATCAGGCCTGCCGTTGACTTTGTACAGCAAGGATGAGGTCGGTAAGAGTCGTTAACTCGAGTTCAAGACACCAAGATGGGAGAAGTATAGTTCCTTAGGGGACCTCCCACATGCGTGGTAACTCCAAGGTCGAACAACATGGCTCACAAGTTAAAGAGCCATTCACCCGAGTTAGAAACACCAAGACGAGAGAAGCATGGTTCCTTAGGGGGCCTCCCCCTTGCGTAGTAACTCCAGGGAAGAACAACATGGCTCACCAGTTAAGTTCACCCTTACCTTCATAATGCAGGATTGAGATCGGGACGGTACACTCCTCTCTTGTTTAAAAGTCAAGGACGAGAACGGTGTGGTTCACCCGTATTACTAGCATGATATTCTCGTCGATCTAAAGAGGGAAGGAGCGAGATGAACAAATTGCCCTACTTCGCAAGGAGAAGATCAAGAACAGCAAAGGGGGGTTTATCCTCGAAGCAAAGGTCGATCCAGTTAAGGGATTCGCGCGCACAAGTATGAAGTTAGGCGTGCTACCTAAAGGGCAACCTAGGTCGAAGCGCTACTAGTCAAAATCAATGCAAGTAAGGGCAGAAAGATACAGATCAAAGCGAACAAAACAAACAGTTAAACAGAAGATAAATACTTATAAAATATATGTACAGGGGCAGATTGTTCTTCAAAAAACACAGAGTTATAAATGAGTCATTCTCGTGGTACGACTTGCCCATCAACGATGCACTTGGACTCACCGAAAGGGGTAAGATCCACCTCAGGATGCACGTAGGCAAACTGAGCGATGGCATCTTGAAACCCCTCACCATAAGCGTCAACGACATCATTGGTGAGCTCCTCCTCTTGTTTTCTTGAAGGATTCAACCTTCTCAGCTAGCTCCCCCTCGCCTTGTCCCAGCAAGACCTCGCGCTGGGTGGCTCTTTCTTCCAGCTTTGCCATTTTCCCCTTCATCTCCGCCACTAGCTCTTTTAGCTCGACCACGTTGGTGCGAAGAGGCAAGATCTTCGTTTCTATATGGACAGCCTCCTGGCCCTTGTCATGAAGAGCCTTCTTGGCGTCCTTCTCAGATTGGCGAAGACTTGCCAACTCCACATGCATGGTGATCTCCTGATTGGAAAAGGTCTTGGCCAGGGTGGACAACTCTTCCTCAAGCTTCGCCATCCTAACCTTGAGATTCGTCCTTTTGGGCCCTACCCAGCGCAAGGTTAGATACGATCAGGAAGTCCCCTAGACCGTCAACCACGCGATCCTGAGAGAGGTTGCCGTTCAAACTCTCCACCACCTCCTTGTCCTGGAAGCAGTTGAATAGTCGTTGGAGAAACATGGGAAGCTGGGAGGTAGAAGGCATCTCTTGGCCCTCAGGAGCACTCTCTCCTCCACCCTCGTGAACAACAAGTTGGAGGGGGGAGGAGGTGCTCGGGGGATGGTCCATGAAGGTCGGGGTCCCACCGGATGCAGAAGCAGAGGGCACCACGACCTCGCCAACCCTCTGCCTTTTGAAGACGAGACCGGTGCTTGTGTCCTCGTCATCGGTCTCGACGGCCAGCACCCCTCTTTGCCCATCAACGACAAGGGTTGGCCCGATGGGTTGTGGAAATGGAGTAGCTGAGGCCGAGGGGGCTATGGGCGTTGACGTTCCCTCCCCGACAGCAGCCGCCCTTCGCTTAGCCAGCAGGTCGGCCAACTTCTTCTTTTTATCTTTATTAAACCCATATCTACATGAAAGCAACAAGTTAACACAGGAGATAATAAACAAGGCAAAGTATGCAAGAAAAAAATGAAGTGAAACAAGAGGCGTGGGAACGAGAAAATACCGATATATGTCTTAAGATTTTTTTGGGCTAAACTCACGCTTGAGTAGCTCCAAAGTGCTGAAAGGGGCAGAGAGTCCGGAGAGGAGCTCGCATACTCCTCGCTGCTGAGGGGAAAGATCCTCAAGGGTCCAAGCTCTCTGAAGATTTGGCTTCTCCGTCCAATATAAGGGGAACCCATCTAGAAGAGCAGGGTCCCTCTGATTGCTCCGGACTTTGAAGAAGTTCTTCTTGAACCCCTTGTATGATTGCTGAAAGAGCGTTAAGAGCACCCTTCCAGCCACACCATTGAAGCTGACCCACAACTTCTTCCCAGGGTCTTTAACTTCAAATAAATAAAGGAAGGTATCCACAGACGGCATAAGGCTGAGGCTGTAGCAAAGGATGGCGAAAACCCTCATGAACGCCCAACTATTGGAATGCAATTGGGCGGGGGCAACGTTCACCTCGATCAGAAGTGTGCACTCGAAGGGAGTAAGGGTTAATTGAAGCCCCAGTCTTCAAAAGATGGTGGAATAGATGAAGCAGAAGGGGCCTTCAAGATCAGAGGCTTAATCACAACATTCCAGCTCACCCTCACGACAAGCCACTACCCGCATAAACTTATCGCAGTGTTTGCCAAAGACGCGTGAAGGGTGGCAGGTTTGCTTCTTCCTATAAGTCGCTATGCTCTCAAAGGACGTGAAGGTGGACGTTTCCCCTAGAAGGTCCGCCGGTACCCAGCGATACAGAAGGAGGGGGAATTGGCGAAATGGTTGGAATAGGGGATGAAGTCGACGTGGAATTGGAGTCTGAAAGAGAAGCTGGTTCAGGTACTCGTTTGGTCATCTTGGATAAGAAAGCTAAAAAGGAAAGGAAAAATAGAAACTTTAGAGGAGGAGGTGGCCTAATTAGACAAAACCAGAGAAAACCAGAAAAACCGAGACTCGAGACGTGAATAGTAGAAATGAATGCGCGAAGAAATGCAAGAATCATAAACAGCCCCAGGCAGTTATAAGCATGTTACAAGCAGCGAAATCATAAATGGAAAAGTGATCGGGAAATAAAAATCATACCTTTCGAGGGTTTGAGTTTTGGAAGAAAGAGAAGAGAGCGTTTTTTCGCAGAATGCTAAGTGAAGGTTCACGTAAATGAAAGTAATGAAACAATGGTGGGAACGTAAGGGTTAAAGTGTTTGAACAGTGCACGAAGAAGTTCGAGCACCAACAAGTCCCAGCCATCGATCTTGACACATGTATGTTGATCAACGAAGAATGATGAGATGTCACTTTGGTGTACTGTTCACACCCATTACCCATGCCACGTAGGTCGCCCAACGCGATCACCTAGTCTCTTCACTGAAACAAGTTACAGTTCGAGAATGGGGGTGTTGTCTTCTGACCAGTCCTCGGTCATCGACCCAGAGACTGACCTCAGACATCGCGCACTGATGCTTGGTGATGGAAGGGGGGCCACGAGGTGGACCCCAGACGCACTTACCACGGGATTGGTTAGTCTTTGGACATTGGTATTCTAAACCCGATGTTGGAGATCGATATCGGACCTCGCCAGTAGAGGGAGAAGATCGAACATTGTTCGTCTGAACGTTGTAAAAGGCCACGTAAGGTGGGCCTAAGAGTTATGATAAGTTAACAGTTAAAGACATGAGATATGTGGAAAGCCTAAGTCACGAGGAATCCATGCACGTGGTGTGTATGAAGCATGAAGGCGCAGAACGTGAGGATAATCCTGGGAGGCGTTAAAGCCCATTAGGGTTAGGGTTTCCAAGGAAGCTACATGCATGGCACGTGAATACTTAGGGCACCCACGAAGCAGATGGCGTTAGAGAATACGTGCATAAGTTGGTACCCAAACGACCACTCTGATTATTCATTGCACTCCTGTTAAGGAAGGTTCCATGTGCCAGATACGCTAAGATTACCTAAACAGCGGCGCAGGGAAATTTTCCAAGGAACCCTAGATAACGGTAACGACACAAAGGTAAACCCTAGTTTCAGCCTATATAAAGGGTGCCAAGAACCTTAGTAAGGTACGTAGTTTCTAAGACTGAAGCTAATATACACACTTGGTGTTTCTTTGCCCTAATACTGACTTGAGCGTTAGAGTGCAAACGGCCGCTAGGGCGTCCCTTTGTCTTTGCAAGTGAGAGGTTTCTTAATCAAGAAGGCATGATTCTCAGGCAAGTTCGAAGGGCCAAAGCAGCTGTTGGAGCCAACCGGCGAAGGGAGTCAACCAGCAGGAACACTTCCCTTCATCTCTTATTCCATTTTCCATTTTGCCATTGCGCATTGTGTTTATGTCCTTGATTTTGCTTGCATTTTCAATTCGGTTCCCTTCATCATAATTGTTTCTTTTTATGTTCTTTCAATTCCCAAACTCTACATCATCTTCACACTACAAAAAATCGTGTAAATTATGGCGGTTTTAGTATGGCGGTTATTAAAAATCACCACAATTATCCGTATAATATGGCGGGTTAATAACTATCGCAATTCCCTTTTAAAAAATGACATTTACAATTGCCATTTTATAAAATACACGCACTTTACCATTTCCTCCGCGCCATTTTGCATTCCCTCCATTACTCTTCTCCCCAAAAGTTATTTCCCTCCAAAAAAAATTATTTGGAATCCAACAAAATTTCGTCAAACTTTCATTCTAAAAACCTTTGTAACTCTGAAACCTTTGTAAATTTCAAACCCTTTGATTCCCAAACCCTAAGTATCAGACTCTATCATTCCCAAAACATTTGAATCATCTCTTTGAACCTCATTGCAAATGGTTTCTTTCTCTGAAACTCATTGCAAATTTTTTTGTTTGAACCCTATCCCTGTCATCGAAATTGCGTAATCGTCACCTTCATAAATGACCACGAATCCTCACCGTCAGCTTTCGCAGGTCGTCACTCATTCCTTCCTTCATAGATGATGTGGAGAGGTAAACTTCGATTTTAGATTTGTTTCTTTGTTCATACACGACGTCGTACACAATGTGCCCGCTACATTTAGTTGGAGACATGTATTGTGGGTATTAGAGAAGTAGAATGAATCTACATCAGTTCCATCCTACAATCGTTTTTGCTACCTTGTTTAAAGAGATAAATAGGGTTTTCGTTGTAATAAGGGTATAACAAATCATGGAAAATTTCAATTCCTTGATTACTCTTAATTTTTAA
>Ga0123342_1009486_pt1 | contig 11646 bp, 20 predicted proteins | sample Turbeawhitnodule_FD_89960 | JGI IMG/M metagenome (GOLD analysis project Ga0123342, IMG submission 89960) | Root nodule microbial communities of legume samples collected from Mexico - Turtle bean Mexico white nodule | ecosystem: Host-associated > Plants > Roots > Nodule | place: Mexico: Nepantla... | reverse complement strand
TTGTGCTGAGCCAAAGGAAGTGTGTGTCTTGAGGGGATCAAGGTCACTTCTTTGGTGGTGTTGTAAGTAATCTAGGGTTGATTGCTTAGTGGATTCCCCAGTGGTTTCAGGGAAGACTGGATGTAGCTCTTGGTTAAGAGTGAACCAATATAAACCTGTGTGTTCAATCTCTCTATCCATTGAACTCTTTAAATTCAGTTTATATTTGTGAACTGGTATAAACAACCGATTGTTTTTCTGGTGCTGTGCTTATTTGCTTTGTGTTTTTTGGCAAACTGATTTCTTAATCAAGTTTGCTTGAAGTGATTTCATTCTAGACTTAAAAGTTTGCGAAAACCCTCTTTAAACCATTCAGCCCCCTCTAGTTTAAAGCCATACATACTAACATATGTTTGACTCCATAATCTATTATATCCCATAACATAATCGATTAGGCTGTTGTACGTGACCGATTCAGCATGTGCTTGTAATCAATTAAGATTGTGTAGTTAACCGATTGAATCAAAATATTTAAATGTAGATTTTTTTTCTTTAATTACAATTTTGAAGCAATAAAAAAATACCAACTTTTTTTTTAAAATAAAAGCTTTCATTTTAGGCATCACTATGCAACTTGAGATCTCAACTAGGCTGACACCTAAAGTAACAACAATCATTTTTCATCACGTGTAAAAAATATTATTAAAAAAAATACAAAAATATGGGGGGCTAAACCAAAACCCATATGTTAACAAAAACGATACATAGGTAGACTATACATATTCATAACGAAACTCTAAGAATAGATTAGATGGAAGCCTATTATACTAATGCAAAGATTCTTTATGAATAAATCCTAAATTAGCCAACTTATCAGCACACACATTCCCTTCACAAAAAATATGAGTAACCCTAAACCTAATTTTCTCACAGTAATTAAGACAAGTATTTCATCGATTACGAAGCATCCAAAAAAATATGAGTAACCCTAAACCTAATTTTCTCACAGTAATTAAGACAAGTATTCCATTGATTACGAAGCATTCAAGGAACATTTTTCCTAGCAGTAAACGCAACACAAACCAGAGCAGAATCACATTTCAGTCAGACATTAGTAAGCCCCATCTTTTGAGCTTCCTTCATAGCATGTATAACCCCATAAATCTCAATAACCAGAGCAGTCTAAACTTCAAGAAACGTAGAAAAAACTCCAATAAATCCCTCATACTCCCACGAAAAATACCTCCACAAGTAGCAAGACCAGGATATGCCATAGCAGCTCCATCAGTGTTAATCTTAACCTAGCCTGGTGAAGGAAACTCCCATCTAACAGGAAGAGGACGTAGAACTTTACCAGTACGAGTGTTAATACCAAAAAAACTTGAGCACAATGAAATCGAACATGTCATTTTTCATTGAAGCTTTAGACGAATTACCTACTAGACAAGTTAAATCTTTAATAACCAAAATAGCCCTAGAACCTCAATCTTATCCTGAAAACGAGCATAATTTCTCATACATCATATCATCCAAATAGAAAAAGTTATCACATCAAGCTTAACCAATTTAACCAAATACCATCACTCTTAATAAAAGAAAGAAGATTATCCTTATTAGAGAAATGATAAGTAGGAAAAATGTGTCGACCCCAACTTCAAATACGCAAAGCATTAGAACATTCAAAAAATAAATGCTGAATAGATTCCTCGTGCTTTTCACAAAGCGTACACATAGAACAAATATGCAGACCTTTATTTTGAATATGTTGATATGTAGGAAGCCGCCCATGAAAAACTTTCCAAAGGACAAGAGTTTTGGAAGGCGGAATATATGAAAACCAAATAAATTTACCCCAACCACAGGGAACTCCTGGATCCAAGAAAAAAGTCCTAGCTGATTTAAGAGTGAGACGACCAAACTCATCTAGAATCCAATTAAGAATATCTTGTTCCGCCCCAACCATGATATGACTAAAAAGATGAGGCATCTGCTGTAAAGACAATGGAATATCCCAATCACCACTTGTCCAAAACTAAGAGACTGCATCCAAAATACCATCATAAGATAATCCTGCAATATTTGTTAAAGAAGTAGTAGCACACCATTTATCATTCCATAAATTAATAAACGAACATGTACCAAAAGTCCAAGAAATATAATCAAGTATAGTAGAATGAAACTGCTTAATTCTAGGCTAAAGAGATGAGGATCTATAAACCATTCGAAACTCGTATTTTGATTTAAGAACCCTGGCTTTTAAGAGCAAAGACCAAGTTTTGTTGCTATAAGCAAAGTTCCAAGCAAGCTTAAGAAGATATGCATTATTTCAATGGTGAAGGTTAATAATTTTCAAACCTCCATTCTCAAGGGGAGAACAAATCGTATCACAATTAACAGTAGTTATACCTTTTTTCAGAATTTCTCCAGTCCAAATAAAATTCTGACACCACTGCTCAACTTGCTTAGGAAGAGAAACAGGTCATTTATACAAATTAAAACTATAAGCTAGAAGACCCGTAATTACCATATTGACCAACTGAACCCGACCCATCATGCTAAAAGATTCACCTTTCCAAGAAGCTAACTACAATTTGACTTTATCAGCCAAAGGTTGAAAAAATGACCATTTGGAACACCAACAAAGATAGGCACTCCTAAATAAGTGAAAGGCAAACAACCATGACTACGAGAAAGAATACGCTGAATTTTGGTTACAAATCTCATAGAATATCCATAAGTGAAAAACTACTCGTAGAATTATTAACATGTTGACCAGAGAAACCACCATATGTTTTAAGAAAATTACTCAAATTTCTAAGAGACTTATTATCTACCCTACAGAAAATAAAAGTGTCATCCGCATATAAAATATGAGAGAAAGTGAGAAAACCTGGCAGAGTAGGCATATGTAGAATCTTCTTATCATTCACAAGCTTTAAGAGACCTCTACTAAGAACTTCCTCTGCAAGACAAAAAAGTAGAGGAGACAAATGATCACCTTGTCTAACACCTCTACTACAAGGAAAAAAACCCCCCAAACTACCATTTATTCTGATAGAAAGCATAGCTGAACAAAGAATAGTACTAACCGACAAATAAAGGGTGAAAACAAAAGCGTGACAAAATTAATAGTAAAAACTTTCAACTTAAAGTGTCAAAGGCTTTGTGAATATCAACTTTGTAAGCCACATTACCTCCGTCAACCTTTTTAGAAAGCAAGTTAATAACTTCAGAAGCAATACCAATACAATCTTGAATCTGTTTGCCTTGCACAAACTCATATTGATTAGGATAAATAATTATGGCAGCCACAAGAGCAAACCGATTTGCCAAAATCTTGGAAACAATCTTAAATTTAAAAATAGCAACAACAATTGGTCTGTAATCTTTAATGGATTCAACATCCTGAATCTTAGGAATAAGAGATATCACATTACTGTTCATTTCAGGGAGAACCAAGTTTTGTTTACAAAACTATTGGACTGCATTGCAAACATCTGTCCCAATAATTTCCCAACAAGAGTGATAAAAAACACCACCAAAACCATCAAGACCAGAAGCACTATTACCATTAAGGTTAAAAACAACACTCTTGATTTCAAAAAGTCAGGACATTTAATCAACATCATATTCTCCTCAAAGGAAACCAGCTCAGGAATATAAGTACCAATAAAATCTTCCATATTGTTTGTATCCTGAACATGAGAAATACACTCAGCATAAAGAGTTTTATAAAAGTTCAAAATATGTTCCTCAATGAGTTTAGGATCCTCAATAACCACATTATCAATCCGTAGATGAATTCCACTAGAATTATTTCTCCTCTTGACCACAACATGGAAAAAAGCAGTATTTTTATCCCTATCTTTAAACCAAAACATCTTAGCCCTTTCTTTCCAAAACAAATATTGATAGTGAAGAGCCTGATCAAGCTCCTCCTTAGCGATCTTTTCTTGACAGAGAAGGCCATCAATATCAGACATACTAACAGTCTCTAAGGTTGAATACCAAGGAGTAGACCTTGCTTAAGAAGAACTGCATTGTGAACATTACCAAAAGAATTTTTATTCCAGTTGGAGCTCAACTTTCAACATTTTTAACTTATGTTGTAAAATAAACATAGGACAACCAACAACCTTATTAACCCAAGAATCATGAATAAGCTTCATACATGAAGCGTCTTGAAGCCACAAAAAAAAACGAAAATTGTTAACCTTCCTCAAAGAATTACTAGCAAGAATAGGGGAATGATCAAAACAATTTTTAACAAGAACCTGATAAATACAAGAATCTCATTCATCCAAACACACTTCGTTACATAACGTCCTATCCAATTTTCTATGAATTCTATACAACCCTCTCCTTCCATTACACCAAGTTCCAGTAAAAGACATACAAGAAAGATCATTAGTATTAATCCAATCAAGGAATTCATTGCAAGAAACCTGATTAGGAGTCACCCCTCCTTTACCATCAAACATTATTCTTAATTTTAATTAAAATCTTTCAAAAAGTTAGATATGAAATTTTTGTAAAATAATTAACAATACAGTTGCATGCTTCACATCATAATATTGGTTGTATTTTTTTTCTTCTTAATTTCAATTTTCAAACACAAATATATAAATATATTTTTATTTTTATTTTAATTAAACTCTTTCACAATTTCAAAACAAAAATATTTCGGTAAATTAATAAATTACGCAATTAATATTTTTTTATAATAAATTCACATCAATCAAATTATCTATAATTTTTTTATTTACTTTCAACTTATTTTATGCACATCCAAACAACATAAATTTTCATTTTCTTGCTTCTCATTTTTTTTTCTCTTTTCACTATTACGCTCAAACAAAGTGATAATATATATATATATATATATTAATTTTTTTTTTATAATATATATATATATATATATATATATATATATATATATATAATTATTCAACTTTGGGATTCCTGTAACTTTTACTAAAAAAAATAAACATAGTGAATTTTGCTTATTTTTAATAAAATTTCGACTTTTTTTTTTCTTTTTCAACCTAATCTTCTACGTTCAAATAATCAATTATAGTACCCCATTTAAGCATGCATTATTATAGCCATTTGGAGAGCATATTATTTATATTTTACTTAGCGGGACTTCTGACAGAAGAAGCATAGTGCCAAAAAGAAAAAGAAAAAAATCTCTTATTGTAAATCAAGAACGTTTGGTCGGTGGTTTTATAATGTATCGTGATTATTAAAATTTGGAGGAATTGTTTAATGAAAGTTCCATTATGAGAGTTTGCACATTATTTATAATCTATGACTTGTCTTTTCCTTATCTTCAAACATTAAACGAATCATAATGTTTTGTCTAAAAGAATAGGACGAGGTTTAATTCTTCATTTTTTCAATAATAAAGATATACAGTGAGTTTTTTTTGAATTATTTATCCATTAAAAACTCTTAAATTTGGACTCAAGTCATTCTATTTAGTATCATGAATAAACAAATTGACATTGACCCTAGTTTTAGAACCATGAATCTCTTTTTCCTCTTTAAAGATTATAATATATTTGAATACAATAATATTTTCTATTCTTTACAAGGCAAAGAAAAATTGAATATTGGAACTAATTCAATGCAATCATATTACTAATTTCGTTAAATACAACCCTCTTAGTTATTTTAAACATAAGTACAATATTATATATATTATTATTATTATTATTATTATTATTATTATTGTTTTACAAGTTTCTCTTCTGGAGATAATCTTATTCAATTGGAATGATATTTTTCCAAAGAGATATAAGGGGTGTTAGAGTCTCCCCATGACCTTGACTTGCATTTTCTATTTTTAGGTTGTCAAAACCATTATTGAAAGAAAAAATGAAGAAAACGAGTGGGAGCCCTAAAAGAGAAACGAAGAGTGAAAAAGATGAGTTCCTACACATCACAATGAGCCAAGACAACAATACCTAAAGAATCATCATCATCCTCAATCTTCTTCCTCTTTGAATTTGTTGATGGGTCTTCATTTATGATTTCACACTCATCACATGTGCGTGAAAAAAAAATCATAATATTTCTCAAAGGTGTCTTGCTCTTTCTAGAGAAAATACATAAAGGAACAAGGGAAAAAGGTGTTGGCCTTTTTTTGTTGGCCTTTTTTTCTTAATGTCTTCTTCCAATAAGAGTGTTATGTCATTGTAGGGATGATGAAAGTGCGTCTACAATTATTTTTAACGTTTCATATGCTTCTTTAATTATTTTGTGTTTTTGTATTTCTCCAGTCTCATATCTCACTTAACAAATAACAACACTAACAACTAATAAACATCACATACACACAAATAATAGTAGAGTGAATATCCACGTCTAATCCCCTTAGAATTTTTTTTTATCGGCAATAAGAAATCAATAAATGTGAATCATTTCAGGGGTGATTCAACCCGTATACAAAAAACACAAGCCAACTCACCTAACTGGACCCTGAGATCCCACCTAAAAGAACAAACCCCTGGAAAAAATATTAACAAATCATCCTCATACAACCAGAGGGTCAAGACACTAGTCAGAAAAAAAAGAAAAACGTAGTATGAGACTTGACAGTGACCAACAACCAAGCCTTTAATTGAACCAAGGCAAAAACTTCTGAAACGTCAGTCACACCCCTATTAAAAATTGCATTGTTCCTATGCTTCCACAACTTGCTTACCACTGCAATCTAAACCGCTTTCCATACATCGCCTGAAGCATATATGAGTGTGAACTGGAAAAATTCAGCAAAGGAACGTTGTGAGACACGAACTGCACTATAATTCAATCAAAGCAATGGCTCCAAACTAGCCAAGCAAATCTACACTCGAAAAACAAATATCGATTGGACTCCTCCTCCACCCTACAAAAACTACACAAAGGACTATCTAACACGATCCCACGCTTTTCCAAATTGACCCTGGTGGTTATCTTATTCTCCATCACCCTCCAAGCAGTAACGAGTGTGGAAGGTTGCGCTTTACACTTCCAAAACTGCTTATATACGGTTGCATCCTCCCCTTTCCAACTCCCCCTAAGACGATTATAAGCTTAACGGTATAAGATACTGCCTCCCCACCCTTCCAAACCCAACTATCCTCCTTATCTAAGTCAAAACTCAACCCTTGGATTACTTGGAAAATTTGACACCGATTGTTTTTCCCATTCGAATAAATTCCTTCTCCAGAAAGAATTTCAAACCCATACACCGTTATTCCAAACCCCTAAATCTGCCACCTTAGAAGCTTTTGACAAACTCAGGGAGTACAATCTCGGGAAAACATTCTTCAAAGCACCACAACCCTCCTAGTTATCCTCCCAGAAAGAGAATTCCTTCTCGGATCCTATCTTCCACTTAAAAATATCTTCAAAATTCTGGCCCCAACCCTCCAAATCCCAAACCTCCTTCAGATCTTTCCACCAAAGGGAATCCTTTCTATTCTTCCCAACCTCTCGCAAACTTCTTCAACCCTCATACTTAGGATCAAGAACCTCCTTCCACAAACCGCCCTTATTCGACCCCAATCGCCAAGTCCATTTACCGAGTAATGCCGAGTTAAAGGTCCTCAAATCAATGATACCAAGACCATCGACCTTACATGGCTCACAAACCTTTTTTCGAGAAGCCTAGTCTACCTTTCTTCCTTCAAACCCCCACCCCCATAAGAATTTTTTTTAAATACTTACTAGCTCGTTTGCCACCGTAATCGACATTTTGAATAAGGACATATAGAACAACGGTATAGAGGAAAGTACCGACTTAATCAGATAGATCTTCTCGGCCATTGACAAGAATCTACCTTTCGACCTACACAATCTACTCTTTAGTCCATCAACCACTCCTCCCTAGAATGCATTTCTCTTATGGCTCCCCCCTACCGTCATACCCAAATAAACGAAAGGAGTCATCGTCACTTCACAATTTAGAATCGCAACAAAATGCTGGATTGTTAATTGTTTAACCCCCAGACCACCAAGCCTACTCTTCATAAAGTTCACCTTAAGCCCAAAAGAGAGTTCAAAGAAATTCAAAGCTACCTTTATGTTGAAGATGCTTTTACAATTAGCTTCACAAAAGAATAAAGTATTATCAACATATTGTAACATATTTACCTTCACCTTATTGCTTCTGATCTCCAGACTGTTGATCAGATTTTTCTCAACAGCCATTCTAGAGACTCCCGCCAAGCCTTCAGCCACTAACAAGAACAAAAACGGAGCTAACGAATCACTCTGCCGAAGCCCCTTCTTAGGAATGAATTCTTTAGCCGGACTACCATTCACCTAGATTGACACAGTGGCAGACTCTAAGCAACCCTTAATCCACTTAATCCATTTTCCACAAAAGCCAACCCTTTCCAACATGTAGTAAATGAACTCCCACCTAACTGAGTCGTAAGCCTTTTCATAATCAACTTTAAAGAAGACACACCTTTTCTTCTCTCTCGTCATTTCATCCAACACTTCATTGACCACTAACACACTACCCAACAAACCCCTTCCCTCCAGAAAAGCAGACTGCATGATATTAATTACTTTACTAATCACCTTTTTTAGTCGAAGAGATAACGCTTTCAAAACAATTTTGTACATACATTCAACCAACAAAATGGGTTGAAACTCACCAAGTTGTTGAGAATTATCTACTTTAGGAATCAAACATAAGAAAGACGCGTTTAACCCTCTAGGCCATTTACTGCTACACTCAAAATCTTTCACTGCCGCCATAATGTCCGCTTTGATAAACTCCCAACTGAACTTAATAAAACCCAAATTAAAACCATATGGACTAGGACTCTTTGAACTATCACAACTCCAAACTGCTTCCTTGATTTCCTCCTCATTAAAAGCTCCAACCAACATTTGGTTATCAACCTCTGAGATAGAATTAAACTTGACGTTATCCAGCTTGACCGGAAGCTCTTCATTCCCGACAAATTTGGCTTCGAAGAAGTTTTTGACCTTATCTTTGACTACCTCCTTACTTGCGCACCATCGACCATTTTTTACTACCCCATGTAACTCATTTATAGCCCTCGTCCATTTAACTGACGAATGAAAAAACTTCGTATTAAGATGTCCTTGTTTCAACCACTTTTGTCTTACTTTTTGTTTCAAGATCGCCTCTTGCTTAAAAAGATTTTTGTTGAGTTATGCTAAGAGAGACCTTCTTTCCTCCCTCTCGTCCACTTCTAACTCATCTTCGTCTTCTTTAGCATCCAACTCACTAATCCTTTTTTGCATCTCGTCACCAGTTGATCAACATTTCCAAAAACCTCTTTGTTCCACACTTTTAAATCTGCTTTGAGTTTTTTCAATTTTTCTTTGAAGATGTATAAACCTCCTCCACACACCTCGTAACTGGGCCATTTAACACTCAGAAACTCCTTAAATCTGCTGTCACTTTGCCAAACATCTAGACACCTAAACAATTTCGGGCCCCAATCCACAAACTCTTCTCTTAAGACAATTTCACAATGGTCAGAAACAGATCTACTCAAAATGAATTGTTTACAATGCAGCCAAGCTTCGATCCATTCCTTTGACACAAGTACCTTGTCAATCTACTCTTCACTAACCCATTTGGTTTATACCAAGTAAACTTTTTGCCAATCAATGGAATATCAACCAATTATGATTTTTTAATAAAGGCATTAAAACCCAAAATTTCTCTACTATAGTCGACCGTAGAAATCAAACTTCATCTCCTCCCTACTTCTGATAGAATTAAAGTCCCCGATAACACACCATGCCTTTGATAACTAGGTTGAATTGTAAGCACCAATCTCCTCCCAAACCAACTTCTTCTCCCGTAACGAACCAGAGCAATAAATGTTCACAATTATGACCTGAACCCCCGTCCCTACCTTCCAGAACCCTTCAATGATAGAGAAATTCCTACCATTAGAAAATTTGGACATCTGGAAACAATTTTTTTTTTCGAATCGTAATAATCCCACCAGCACTATTACTTGCTCCATTTTTAACCCAATCAACTTCATTAGACCCCCACAGAAGACAAACACTTTCCTTGCTAAGCTTTGAGCACTTCGTCTCTTGTATACACACCATATCCGCTTGATCCTTCCTGATCAGGTTTCTGAGGTAATTTCTTTTAATATTACCTCCTAACCCTCTTATATTCATACTAACAACTTTCATCATTAGAAATACTGATCTCCCCCCTAACATTCCTCCACTTAGAACTATTTCGATTTTCCACCGATTGGAGGCTACAGATAACCACGTCTTCCTGTCCAGAGAATGCATAGCCCATTTTTGTACCACTTTTCCAAATTTTAGCAGCCTAAAAAACATCATTTTTCGATCTGTAAATTCTGCTGCAGTTTTCAAATGCACTATCCAACCTAAGATTAGAAACTGCTCTTGGTCTTGATTGCTGAAAAGGATAATCTACCTGAACCACCCTCACTTCGACCAAGTTACTTTCCTCACACTAAAAATCCAATAAAACTGTCCCTTCCACACCTAAACCCGCCGCCTTACTAGATTCTAAACATAAAGAACGACCAACCCCGTTTGTCACTAGGATACCAGCCAAATCATTAACCTCCACCAATCTCTCACTCGAACAAGCACAATCATTTTCCTTCAATCCACTATTCAACCTTTGGCTAACAACTCTTCCTTCCCAACTAACACCCGCCCCTGCTACCTCCTCTAACGTCTCCGGGACTACCTCTTCCACCAAAGACACCCTAAACTTTGGGCTAAAATCACTGTGCTCATTCTCCAAGCCTTGCGTTAACATCACCCTTGATAAACCTTTTAGTACCACCACACCTTTGCTGGTACAACCAACTCCTCCCACCGGGCTCACACGTCCATCGTCGCCCACAGGGCTCACACAACCATCTTCGCTCACTGGGCACGTGGTCCTTGCACCGCCGCCCACTGAGGTCATGGTCCCTTCAACTTCCAACACCAACACACCAGATTGCTCTACTTCTACGAGACTTGTTCCAGTCCCTACAAAAACTCTCAATCCTTGCGCTCCAGGGAAACCAACGTGCCAATCATCTTTATCAATTATATTTTTCCAATTATAAAAGTTGGTGAGGCAAGGAGCATGCACCTCATTAATGACAGGGAACACCTCCTTAATAGGGTTGATGTGACAAGGAGCATGCACCTCATTAATGCTAAGGAGCACCTCATTAATAGACTTGTTGAGACAAAGAGCATGTACCTCATTAATGACAGGGAATACCTCATTAATAAGGTTGAAAAGGCAATGAGCGTGCACCTCATTAATGTCAGGAAACACCTTATTAATAGGGTTAGTAAGGCAATGAGTGTGTACCTCATTAATGCCAGACACCTCATTAATAGGGTTGGTAAGGCACGCCTCATTAATATCAGGGGCGTTTGTTCTCCCCCAAAGTAAATGCACTGTTCATTGCTTACTACTCCATGCACATCATTTACCAGGCCTGCCTTTTCACCTCCCCATTAACCATAAACAAATTCAAAGCAGAATTAATGCCCCACTAAAGTGTTGTAAAACAGAACCTAATATAGCAAAACAAAAACGAAAAACAGAGTGTGTGAAACGGAAATGGTTTGTGCGTGGAAAACCCTAGCTTTTTGATTCCGTTGGAGGAGATCTCGGAAGTG
>Ga0123342_1009485_pt1 | contig 11646 bp, 8 predicted proteins | sample Turbeawhitnodule_FD_89960 | JGI IMG/M metagenome (GOLD analysis project Ga0123342, IMG submission 89960) | Root nodule microbial communities of legume samples collected from Mexico - Turtle bean Mexico white nodule | ecosystem: Host-associated > Plants > Roots > Nodule | place: Mexico: Nepantla... | reverse complement strand
GATTTGGTACTAGTTTTTGGTGAGTTCTTGTCTTAGAACATTGATCCAACTCTAAGAAAAGTGCCTCAATAATGTCCAGCTCAAGGTGATTCCTAAGAATGTCAAGAATCATTCTCTATATGGTTAGTGGAATCACATCAGAGTGACCCGCGAAGAGATCGTCCGAGAAAACCGACCCGAGCCCACTGGAGGTGTGGTGGAGAAGGAGATCGGAGGAAAGATGTTCAAACTTGGGTAGTCTTTGAGTAAGGAGTCACAAGATCAGGTTGTTGGGGTCATAGCGCGACACCTCGACGCGTTCGCATGGACCGCCGCCGACATGCCCGGTATTGACCCCGATTTCCTGTGTCATCACCTCAACATGGACCCCAAGGTCCGACCAGTCCGCCAGAGAAGGAGAAAATTCAATGGAGAAAAGTGTCAGTCATACGAGAAGAAACAGAGAAAGTACTAAAGGTTGGCCACATCAGAGAAATCTAGTACCCCGAATGGTTAGCCAACGTGGTATTAGTAAAAAAGGCCAGCGGAAAATGGAGGATGTGTGTTGATTTCACAGACCTCAACAAGGCTTGTCCAAAGGATTCCTACCCACTGCCCAGTATTGATGCTTTGGTAGACAGCGCCTCCAAATGCAGGTTATTCAGCTTCCTGGATGCCTTTTCTGGTTACAACCAGATCATGATGCACCCCAGGGACGAGTGCAAGACTGCGTTCATGACAGAACTGTCCTGTTATTGCTATAAGGCCATGCTCTTTGGGCTAAAAAATGTAGGGGCCACCTACCAACGACTAATGGACAGAGTATTAGCGCCCATATTGGGGCGGAATGTCCAAGCGTACGTAGATGACATGGTGGTCCTCTGGCTAGCTAAGAAATGACTATCTGACTTCATCTTCGGCGATGTCCTCCTTTCGGCGATCTCTGATCATTTGGTCACCTGGGTTTGCATCCGGCGACTTCATCGTAAACCTAGTGACCGTCGGTTTAGGTATGCTAGAGACCGGGGCACGCCAACTTAATAACTGGCGACCACACGAGCCCCCCGACTTCCTTCCCTTCTGCCAGTCATGGGCCCTGCTCAACATGCCTACATATTAGCTCGCTGCCACGTCATCACTTCCGACTACCAGGACGGTACAATAATTAAAAAAAATATTATTCTTTTACATATGAAAATTGTAAAATTAAGCAAATGAAATTAAAATGTTAAAAAATTTAACTTTAACTTATTATAAATTTGTAATATATAGTAGTAGCTATGAAGTTCGGACACTCCTTTTAAATGGCGTGTCGGTGTCCAATATTCGTATGGGACACTGACACTCGTATGACACCTGTAAGCCACGTATCCATGAAGTGTCAAATTCAAAAAGTATTTGTTAGATTTCTGACAATTCTAGTACGATTTAAACACAATTTTAAAAAGGAAAAATACAAACTTTATTGTATAAATTGTTATTATGATTATAAAAATAAGAAACAAATCATTGTGAACCAGTCATGAAAAACATCTTTCTGCTCCAAAAAATAATCTGGAACATACTTGTGCACATAAATCTTTATTGTCAATTTATATATTTCATAATTATATAATATATAGATTTGTGTCCCCGTATCCCCGTGTCCCCGTGTCCACGTGTTCCCGTGTCCTACATTTTAGAGATTTTACGTATCTCTGTGTCCGTGTCGTATTAGTGTTCGTGTCAGTGTCTATGCTACATAGATTAGTAGTCCACAAATTAATTATAAATAAAAAGGAATGAATAAATTTTTGCCATAACAAATACATTCAATAGAAAAAAATAATTTGAACAAATTTACATTATAAAAATAATTATCTAATATTATGTTCCCATAAGATATTTACGAAGGAAATGAAGTACTGTTCACCAACTTCATGCTAAGTTAATATGCAAAAGTCTCTCAGAATAATTATTGCAATTAAAAAAATTAATTCATTATATTATACCAAGTAAAGTTATAGTAAAAGTAATAAAAAATGTGTGTTTCTTCCAGAAACATATTGTAGGTGAAAATCATATTAAATTATGAAGTCACATTTTGTCATATAAATTAAAATGTAATATAATACAAATAAAATATGATGAAATATAAATACAATGAAATATTATTCATAGAAATAACTAAAAATCTTAAAAACCATACAACAAAAATAAACATATATGGATCAACAGGTTTCTACAAAAAAACAACAACCAACTTAATACTTCAATGACCAATTAACAATAAACCGTATATAAAGAATACAATGAATATAAGCATTTCATAATATTAACACAAAATATATAACATAAAAAATATGATCAAAGATTTTTATGAATTTAATATACTGACAATTGTTATAGCGTTAAGTATATGTAATAATGCCAACACATTATAAATATGTCACATAATAAAATAAAATTGTAATAGTTTATGTATGCACATTGCAAATAATACATGAACAAATAGAATATGAATACTACTAAACATAATATTAAATAAGCGAATAACATTAAATTACATTAAATAAAATTGTTGAAGAAAACACAAAACACATATAAGGACATAATCAATGACATGACAATAAATTTAAATTCATTTTTAAAAAAATAATAATAATAAAACATCTAAAATAAATTATTATTATTAGGCTATCATTTGAACTCATGTGACAACCGTGTCTTTTGAAAACAAATTTAATATTTATTAATAAAAATAAATTTTATATTATAAAATAAACTAATTTTATGTATCATATTTAAATTATAATAATAATATCATAAAATAAGTTTAATAAAAAATACTATAAAATTTGGTAAGTAACAATAAACACTTATGTAAAAAAATGATTTATCCTAAAAGGTGTATAACTCGAATGTAATAATTTGGTATGTTAACACCTACTTCAAAAATAATCTTATCGCATTCTTTTAAGTCATTTAACATATATAAATTCTTTCATCCCACTCTAAGTTTTGTTAACTTATTTAGCGCGATTTTGTATAAAAATATAATTATATATATATATATATGTAAATGTAAATGTGAATAAAAAAATAAAAAATACAAATCAAATATTAATATATAAGAAATAAACATTAGCATGTATGAATAAATAAAAAAACTAAACATACCAAAATTAGTATAAACAATGCATAAAGATAAGTTATAAGAGGATTCATCCTAAAAGGCAAATAACTTGAATTTAATTATTTGGCATGTTAACCTCTGCTTCAAAAACAATTTTATCGCTTTCTTTGAAATCATTTAACCTACAAAAATTGTTCCATCCCGCTTCAAATTTTGTTGATTTAATTGACATATTTTCCTTTACTATTATATATAAAAATATAATTTATATATATATATTATAAATATTATATATATATATATATGTGCCTAATTGTAAATGAAAAAATAAAATAAAAATTACAAATATATAAGAAATAATCATTAGCAAATAAAAAAACAAACTAAACATACTAAAATTAATATAAACAATCCATGAAAATAAATAATACACATAAATAAATAATTTAAGTATAAAAACTGACAAAACTTTTGAGGAAAGTAACTAACAATAAATAGTTATGTAAAAAATGAGTCATCCTAAAAGCCGAATAACCCAAATTTCATTATTTTGTATGTTAACATCTGCCTAAAAACAATCTTATTGTCTTCATCGAAGTCATTTAACATAAAATTATTTCATCCCACTCAAAGTTTTGTTGATTTATTCGGTGCATTTTCATTCAGTTTTTTTATAAAAATATAATTTATATATACATATATATATATATATAATAAGAAAATAAAATTACAATGTAAATATTAATATTAATATATAAGAAAGAAACATGAGTAAATAAAATAAGTAATTTTAGAAATTTTATTTATTTGAGATTATTATTTAAGTAGGGAGTAAAATAATTTAGGATTTGTATTTATTTAAGATTTTAGAAAACGTAAAAATTTATTGATTTTAGATTTTTATCAAATAATGACGTTAAACAATGTAGTATGTGGATTTATTTAGAATCTTGATTAATTTAGAAATTTTATTTTATTTTTTATTTTTATCTAAGAATAATATTACAAATTTTTGGATTTTTATTTATTTAGGATTTTGAAAACTTTAAAATTTTGTTTATTTTATATTTTTATAATTTTTTATTTATTTAGAATTTCGAAAACTTTAAAATTTTATTTATTTTATATTTTTATCTAAGTAGGAAATAAAATAATTTCTGATTTTGTATTTATTTAGGATTTTTAAAAACTTTTTGAAATTTTATTTATGATATAAAATAACTTGTGATTTGTATTTATTTAGGATTTTATATATTTAAAAATTTTATTTATTTAAAATTTCATTTAAATAGGCATTAAATATTTTAGAATTATTATTTATTAATATTTTGAATAATTTCATAATTTTATTTATTTCATATATTTTATTTAAGCAAGACACTAAATAATTTAGGATTTTTATTTATTTAAAATTTTAAATAATTTAGAAAATTTACTTATTGTAAATTTTTATTTAAGTATGACATTCAATAATTTAGGACTTGTATTTATTTTATATATATATATATATAAATAAATGTAAATGACAAAATAAAAAAAATTACAAATATATATGAAATAATCATTAGCATATGTAAATAAAAATAAATAAACATACAATATATAAACTTAAATAATACACATAAATAAATAATTTAAGTATAACAAACTGACAAATTTAAAAAAAAAAAGTAAGTAACAATAAACAATAATGTAAAACAGGACTCATCCTAAAATTCGAATAACCCAATTTCATTATTTGGTATGTTAACCTCTGGTTCGAAAACCATACTATTATTGTCTTCTTCGAAGTCATTTAGCATAAAATTATTTCATCCCACTCCAAGTTTTGTTGATTTATTTGACGCATTTTTTTTCACTTTTTTGTATAAAATATAATTCATATAATTATATATTTGTAAATAAGAAAAAAATAAAATAAAAATAAAATTATAATACAAATATTAATAAATAAGAAATAAACATGAATATATACGAATAAGTAATTTTAGAAATTTCATTTATTTGAGATTATTATTTAAGTAGTGAATAAAATAATTATTATTTAAGTAGTGAATAAAATAATTTAGAATTTATATTTATTTAGAATTTAAGAAAACATAGAAATTTATTAATTTTTATTTAATAATGACATAAAATAGTGTAGGATATAGATTTATTTAGAATTTTTATGAATTTAGAAATTTTATTAATTTTCAATTTCTATCTATGAATGACATTACAAATTTTTGGATTTTTATTTATTTAAGATTTTTGAAAACTTTTAAATTTTATTTATTTTATATTTGATTTAAGTAGAAAATAAAATAATTTACGATTTTGTATTTATTTAGGATTTGTAAAAACTTTTGAAATTTTATTTATGTATGACATAAAATAACTTATGATTTGTATTTATTTAGGATTTTGGATATTTTAGATATTTTTTTTAATTCAAATTTTTATTTAAGTAGGGCATTAAATAATTTAGAATTATTATTTATTAATATTTTGAATAATTTTAGAATTTTATTTATTTCATATATTTTAATTAATTACTATATTAAATAATTTAGGATTTTTATTTATTTAAAATTTTAAATAATTTAAAATATTTATATGTTGTAAATTTTTATTTAAGTATCACATTCACTAATTTAGTATTTGTATTTATTATATATATATATATATAAATAAATGTAAATATAAATGATAAAAAAAAATACAAATATATAAGAAATAATCATTAGCATATGCGAATAAATAAAAAAATAATCTGACTAAACTAATATAAACAATACATGAACATAAATAATACACATAGATAAATAATTCATTTATAACAAATTGACAAAATTTCTTAAAAGAGTAAATAACAATGAACATTTATATGTAAAGAAGGACTCATCCTACAAACGGAATAACCCAAATTTCATTATTTGGTATGAAATAATCCTATTGTCTTCTTTGAAGTCATTTAACATAAAATTGTTTCATCCTGCTCCAAATTTTGTTGATTTACTTGGGGCATATTTTTTCACCTTTTTTATAAAAATATAATTTATATATTTATATAATTATATATATATATTTAAATAATAAAATAAGAAAATAAAAAATAAAATTACTATGAAAATATTAATATAAGAAATAAACATGAACATATACAATAAGTAAGTTTAGAAATTTTATTTATTTGATATTATTATTTAAGTAGGGAATAAAATAATTTAGGATTTCTATTTATTTAGGATTTAATAAAACGTAGAAATTTATTAATTTTTATTTAAAAATTACATAAAATAGTGTAGGATATGAATTATTTAGAATTTTGATTAATTTAGAATTTTATTAGTTTTCAATAATTTATAATTTGTATTTATTTCATATATATATATATATAAATGTAGATATAAATAACAAAATATATAAAATTTTCAAATTCATAAGAAATAATCATTAGCATATGCGAATAAATAAAAAATTATATATAAATAAGTAATTTTAGAAATTTTATTTATTTGAGATTATTATTTAAGTAGGGAATAAAATAATTTAGGATTTAATAAAAAGTAGAATTTATTAATTTTTATTTAAAAATTACATAAAATAGTGTAGGATATGAATTATTTAGAATTTTGATTAATTTAGAATTTTATTAGTTTTCAATAATTTATAATTTGTATTTATTATATATATATATATAAATGTAAATATAAATGAAAAAATAAATAAAATTTCCAAATTTATAAGAAATAATCATTAGCATATGAGAATAAATAAAAAAATTAAACATACTAAATTAATATAAACATGAACATAAATAATATACATAAATAAATAATTCAAGTATAACAATCTGATAAAATTTTTTAGGAAAGTAAATGACAATAAACAGTTATGTAAAAATGGACATATCCTAAAAGTTGAGTAACCTGAATTTCATTATTTAGTATATTAATCTCTACTTAAAGAATAATCATATTGTCTTCTTTGAAGTCATTTAACATAAAATTATTTCATCCTGCTCCAAGTTTTGTCGATTTATTTTGTGCATTTTCTTTCACTTTTTTATATAAAAATTATAATTATATATATATATATATAAATGTAAAGAAGAAAAAAAAATACAATGCAAATATTAATATATAAGAAATAAACATGAGTATATCCAAATAAGTAATTTTAGAAATTTTATTTCTTTGAGATTATTATTTAAGTATGAGATAAAATTATTTAGAGTTTGTATTTCTTTAGGATTTTAGAAAACGTAAAAAATTATTAATTTTAGATTTTTATCTAAGAATGAAATTAAATAATTTAGGATATGGATTTATTTAGAATTTTGATTAACTTAGAAATTTTAATTATTTTTTATTTTTATCTAAGAATGTTATTACAAATCTTTGGATATTTATTTATTTAAGATTTTGAACAACTTAAATTTTTATTTATTTTATATTTTTGTTTAAGTAGGAAATAAAATAATTTCTGATTTTGTATTTATTTAGGACTTTTAAAATTTTTTGAAGTTTTATTTATGTATGACATAAAATAAGTTATGATTTGTGTTTATTTAGGATTTTGGATATTTGGACCCACAAGAATTTTATTATCTTCAACAGGGGAGTGGCTGATGCGTCTGAAGTGTGTGCACGGGTGCAAGCAAAGGTTTGGTCTTGAATTAATGTTAGATCTCGATCTGCTTCGTTTCCCTTTTCTAGCTGGTGTATGGTACCTTTGGAGTATATGAGAATGGTTGTTTGATGTAGTTTAAGTCTATGTCCGGTTAGTGATTGTGTTTGTTAGTTTGGGAATTTTACCTAGTAGTTGGTTTGATATCTCTTGTTTCCTTTGTATAAGGGTTGAACCACCCCTGAAGTGACTCGCATTTATTAATTTATTATTGCTGATAAAAAAAAGGATTTTTGATATTTTAGAATTTTATTTATTTCCAATTTTCATTTAAATAGGGATTTAATAATGTAGAATTTCTATTTATTAATATTTAGATTAATTAAAGAATTTATTTATTTAAATATTTTAGGTAGGACATTAATTAATTTAGGATCTGTGTGTATTTCAAATTTAAAATAATTTAAAAATCTTATTTATTATAAATTTTTATCTAAGTAAGACATTCAATAATTTATGATTTATATTTATTTATACTTTTAAATAATTGAGGAATTTTATTTATTATAAATTTTTATTTAAGTATGACATTCAATAATTAAAATTTGTATTTATTTCTAATTTTAAATAATTTATGTATTTTATTTATTGCAAATTTTTATTTAAGTCCTACATTTATTAATTTAAGATTTCTTACTTTTTTAGAATTTTAAATAGTTTAGGATTTTTTTATTTAAGTATGCCATTAAGTTATTTAGGATTTTTATTTGTTTAGGATTTTGAATAATGTAAGAATTTAATTTATTTAATTTTTATATTTGTTTAAAACATTAAATCATTTAGATTTTGTATTTATTTAAGCTTTTAAAAACTTTATAAATGTTATTTATTTAAGATTATTATTTAAGTAGGAAATAAAATTATTTAGAATTTGTATTCATTTAGAACTTTGAAAAAACATAGAAATTTAATTAATTTAGATTTTCATTAAAGAATGACATTAAATAATTTAGAAATTTTAGTGATTTTCAATTTTTATTTAAGAATGAGCTTAAATAATTTAGGAATTGTATTGATTTTGAATTTTTATTTAAGAATTACATTAAATAATTTTGGACTTATATTTATTTATGATTATGAAAAACCTATAAATTTATTTTATTTTAGTTTTTTTATTTAAGTTGAAAATAAAATAATTTAAGAATTTTTGATTATTTAGGTTTTTGAAAAACTTAGAAATATTTTATTTATTTGATATTTTTTATTTAAGAATGACATTAAATTATTTAGGATATGTTTTATTTAGAATTTTGAATAATTTATTAACTTTATTGATTTTCAATTTTTATTTAAGAATGACGTTAAAATGGAGTGAATTTATATTTATTTAGGATGTTGAAAAACTTATAAATTTTATAAATTTTACATTTTTATTTAAGTAGGAAATAAATAAAAGGATCAAGATTAATAATGAGAGTATTGTCAGATGAAGAAACAATCCTATTTTGCACCAAAAAAAAATGTCCATAACACAAGAAAATACATAAATTAAATAGGATGAAGAATAACTGATTCTGATTTACACAAAATATACATGTATCATACAAAATATACATAAAAACAAAAGATCCATCACTTAAGGTTCCTGAAAAAGAAAACATTTTTTAAATAATCAAAACTTAAAAGGGTCTAATACAGTTTTGGGAAAATAGATTAAGCATAAGAGTGTAAAAAAAAAAAAAGATAAAACATAACCAATACTGAGTTTTGCAATTTTGAATGAACGAGAAATCACACTGAGTTCAAAAACATATAAAAGCAAACATTAATAATGTAAAAAAATCTTAACTTTTAAACAGTGGAAACAAATTTGCTTTTCTATTCCAAAGAACATTGTTCTACTTTAAGCATTACCATTAATGCAATTTTTATTTGACTTTAAAAAGAGAAACCTAACTTTAGAAAGAGAAACCTACAGAAAAATATAGTTGTTAGTTTGTATACATAAGAGATTTGAATAAACATCTTTCTATAAACAATCACCTTAAACAATTGAAGGTCCAAACAATGTGTCAAAATGATGAAATAAAGCATTTTAAAAATTGATAGAATGATCAACCTTTGTATGTCAGAAAATGAGAACTTTACATAGGTTTGTTTTGCAGAATTGCAAAAGAGCCTTTTTGTTTAACAAAAAAAAAAGGAACCCTTGCATTGGAAATTTATGAAATAATACACATATTGCAAGAATACAAACTTTACCTAATAAGATTGACTTTTCAAATTTAGAATCAATGAAAGACCTGATGACTACGAAAATGTATAAAAACAGACATTACCCATACGAAAAATACAAATAGAAATAAGAATAAACATAATTTTAATTTAGTGAAAAAAATGTGAATGCAACCAAAAAGTGCAGAATCTAAGGATCATGAAAAAGGAAAAATATGATAAATCTACATAAAAAAAGTTTATCACAGTTTGGGAAAAATCAATATGCTAAGCACAACATTGTGAGAAAAACAACATACAACAGAATGAAATTGGGTGTTTCAAAATGTTAAAATAATCACAATCCATAATGACTCTGAAAACGTATAAAATAAGAGAATCGAAAATTGCAAAGTTCTTACCACTTTCATGAATGATGCAGTTTTGCTTTCCCATGCGTACAAAAGAAGGAAAAAAAAATCTCCTTGTTGGTTGATATACTGTGGATTCAGTTTGATAAACATGGAAATGAAGAAAAACCTATGAAAGTAGCGATGGTTGTGACAGAACAAATATGATAAAAGAAAAAAAGAAAAAAAGGTAATCATGTGATAAAAGAAAAAAAAGCAAATGCAAGACAGGCGGTGAAGGAAGCAAATTATGTGTAAGTTTAGTGAGAGTAGAAAATGGCACATGTCAGATGTACAATGAATTTGAGAATGAATCATTTGGTCGAATTTTTACTATTTCATTTAACTTTTTTGATGAACAATTTAAACACATTAATTTGTCATTTCATAAAATATTTTCAAAGTTCTTAGACATAATAGAGAAATTGTAAGAATACAAAGTTTACTTAAAATTTGTATACGATGGACCAAAAGTCCCATTTTAATTACATTGTCTGATTCCATAAATGGGCATTCATGGTTTGTATTTCCTAAGTTGACGAAACCAACAAAAAAATAAATCAAACATAAATAAAATTTTAAATAAAAGAAATGTAAGAATATATTTTGAACAAAATCCTGAAACTGTGTTACTCTAATACATGTAAAAATGAAAACTTTATTAACCTTTTCTGTGCAGAATGACCAAAGATGAAAACTTTACTTTACATAAAAGTAGAAATATAAAACAAAAAATCCTCCTTTGATGATAAAGCACTGTATAAAAAAATCCCTAACAGAGTAAGAAGAGACAACACAATAAGAAATCTGTGAGAACGCATGAAAGTAAAGACATTTTTGAACCGAAGTTTTTTTATCTACTGGAAAAAGTATGAGTTGCCTTTAATGAACTGCTGAAGGATGTGAAAAAAGGACAATGCATTGGCACTATGTCTACCAGACCTAATGGTCTATTTGCTTTTTCCATAAAGTTCCTCACTCAAATCAATAACATTACAATCTTTTCTATTTAAATTCATCTTCAAGGTTTATAGTGACATTAAATATTTTAAATTTGTATTTATTTAATATTTTGAATAATTTAACCATTTTATTTACGTATGACATTAAATATTGAGGGTTTCTTTTTTTTAGCAATTTCGAATAATTTAAGAATTTAATTTATTTTTGGGTTTTTATTAAATAATTTAGATTTTGTATTTATTTAGGATTTTGAAAGTTTTAGAAATTTTATTTATTTTACATTATTATTTAATTAGGAAATATAATAATTTAAGATTTTAAAAAACATAGAATCTTTATTAATTTTAAATT
>Ga0123342_1009484_pt1 | contig 11647 bp, 6 predicted proteins | sample Turbeawhitnodule_FD_89960 | JGI IMG/M metagenome (GOLD analysis project Ga0123342, IMG submission 89960) | Root nodule microbial communities of legume samples collected from Mexico - Turtle bean Mexico white nodule | ecosystem: Host-associated > Plants > Roots > Nodule | place: Mexico: Nepantla... | reverse complement strand
CTGTTGTGATATTCTTCTGAAGATAAAAGATATAATTGTTATTGTTTAAATCTGTTATCATAATATTATGAAGATAAAGAGATATTTTTATTTCTTGTGATAATATGCAAGTTAGTTATATATTAATTAATACATGTTAGTTACATATTAATTAATAGTTGTTGAGAATAAAAGAAGAGCACCAGGGAATAATGGTTTTTTGTTATTATTTTGTGCTTTGAGTAGAGATTATATTCTCATGAGTGAAAGTTGTTAAACAAGTAAGCTATAAAAGGGATATGAGACCCCAAGGAAAGGTACGTTGTTTCTGAATACTAAGACTAAAATGAAATACTTATCTTATTTTAGTAAACTCTCGCTGACTTGATCGTCGGAGTGTGATCAACAAGTATAGTCCCCCCTCACAGAGCCACGTGCTAGTGCAGTGAGAAGATGCATAACTTAATCTAGAGGAGACAGGTTAGAAGCGGAGCTTTCCACTGTTAATCGATGAGAAAGTCAATCGGCAAGAACAATTCTCTATCCTTAATAAATACAAATCCTAAATCATTTAATGTCTTATTTAAATAAAAATATGAAATATATAAAATTCATAAAATATTTGAAATCCTAAACAAGTACAAATCCTAAATTATCATTTCATACTTAAATAAAAATAAGAAATAAATAAAATTTCTAAATTATTCAAAATATTAAATAAATAAAAATCCTGAATTATTGTCGTATTTAAATAAAAATATGAAATATATAAAATTCCTAAAATATTCAAAATCTAAAATAAATACAAATTATAAATTATTTAATGTCTGATTTAAATAAAAATCTCAACTATATAACATTTTTAAAGTATTAAAAAAATAAATAAATACTAATACTAATTTATTTAATGTCACATTTAACTAAAAATATGAAATATATAAAATTTCTAAAACATAAAAATCCTAAATTATTTAAGATCCTATTTAAATATTTTAAAGTACTAAAATTTTGTTTCCAATCTTAGTAAACTTATTTTTTTTACATCCTAAACACTAAAATCACATAATTGTTCTAGTTCATACAAAATCATTTCCAAACAAATCATACATAGATCCATACAAACAATCATGCATGCACTCTTCATTGAATCAAATAAAACACTTACTTTGATGATGAATGAAAGTCACAAAAAACAATGTGAAGAAGCCTCAATTTTTTTGCAAACCACCACACCACACCACATGAACACAAGAACAACATACCAAAAGCACAAGAGCAGCACTAGCTTACATCAATTCTACACTAACATAATGACGCATACACAACCACAATACAGTCATTCGTGGAAACCAAATCATATCCAGCACCAATGTGACATTTTCACAACAATTTTTACACAAAACACTAAGGAAACATGCAAATGAAAATGAAAAAAAAAAAAACAAAAACTACATAATCGATGTTGTCCATGCATATAATCAATTAAGCAATGAAAATAAATTCATAATTGATTATGACAAAAAAAATGATTATCCTCTTAAAAAACAAGCACACTCGATTACGGGACTTTGAACATGATTATTCCTCTAAAAATTAAGCAACATCGATTATGAGACTTTCACCTTTCAAAAAATAACCAACATTAAGTGTGTTGTGCAAACTATGACTTGTGGTTCTCTCTAGCGCAAGCTAAGCATAAAGATATTCATGCATGAGACTCCATCAAACCTCACCTCATAGCACCACCACAGTGAAAATTAACATGTAAAAACAAAAACAATGAAGATAATATACAAGATGTAAATTGCGTTTCATAACATTTCCTTGCATTTCATCTCACATATACTAAGAACTCAAACCATATACACTCTGCAAGTCCACATTTGTAAATCAACATAAACTCTTCGGTCGAAGTGTCACCCTCTTTTTCATCCGATAAAATATTAAAATCCAAATAAAGGTTAAAAGACTCCAAAAGTCAAAACCAAACTGACTATTCGCAAATTTAGACCAACAAATCATATAAAAGAAATCCACAACCATGAACACCAATATTGCAAATGTACACGAAATTGCAAATTGAAAAACTAAATAAAAAATATTTCTTTGCGGCAAATTACAAAGACACTAAATAACAAATAAAAAGACAAAAACCGCAAATGCAAACAACAAATTATAAAGAAACACAAAATAGCAAATATACACAACTCTAAGCAAACCCCAAACCGCACACAAAAATTAAATTTACCACTCACACCAACCTACCACATAAAACAAACCGCAACATCCAAATCCCAAACACAAATACTGTTAAAGATATTTATTGATATTTGTTTTTTTAAACTCTTATGTTTTATGTAATTAGTCAATAATTTAAGGATGACCTCTTCTTTACTACTTTTATTATAGTCTATTGCAACTGATATATACATTACACCTTTTCGCAAATTTTCGTATTTCTAATTATTATAAGACTATTTAATAGCTAAAGCTTTCCTTCAAATAACACATATCATCCTCTCAATTTTCTCCGTTTTACTTAAAAAAAAATATCCTTTTACAAAAAACTAGAGCACAAATAGCTAGAGTAAATCTTAAATCGCAATCCTATAAAATCTCTAATATCAAAACCGAACACAAAAATCAATGCAAAATAATTTTTTTACCAATCAAAGTGAAGCTCACCTTTCAATAATAAAATATTTTATTTTTCTTCCGTATCGACAATTGTTAAGTGATGGTACGCAGTTGTCAATTGGGATGCTTACACGGTTGTGAAAATATTAATAATGTTATCGAGGTTCATTTGCAGATTTGTTTATTAAATGGATTTATTGCGGAAAGAAACTCTACCGTTATTTGCACTTCAAGCAACTTTAATAACTTAGGGTTATTTGTGACAAAGCTTTATCTTTCTGTCGGCGCTTCTTATATATCCGCGATATAATAATGAGGAACACTTAATAAACCAAAAAACACCACCATCATCATTTTTCAACATGCCTGGTGCCCACTGCCTTTGTCCTCGGATTTTGGGATTCATTCACGCACTTCTATTGTTGTGTTCAATCACAACCGTCCATGGCATGCTCCCACACTCCCCAGTTGAATGCAGCAGTACCGGGTGCATTCTCCGCAACGCCTACGGTGCGTGGGGTGACCGCAGGGACTGTTCTGCCCTCAACGTCACATACCCAACTACAGAAGAACAGCTCCGTTCGGCAGTCTCCTACGCTGTCCGTAACAACCTCAAAGTAAAGGTCGTCACCAGATTCTCCCACACCATTCCCAAGATTGCATGTCCCCAAGGGAGCGCAGGTGCAGGTGCCACTCTGCTCATCAGCACAGAGAAGTACGACTCTGGCATCGTAATCGACGATGCGAATATGGCCGTGACTGCGGATGCGGGTGTGGGGCTTCGGCAATTGATCGACGCCGTTGAGAGTAGAGGGTTCAGCTTGGTGGCTGCGCCTTATTGGGAGGGTGTGACGGTTGCCGGGCTTATCAGCACGGGGGCACATGGTAGCTCGTGGTGGGGGAAAGGTGGTTCTGTTCATGATCATGTTCTTGGGATTACTGTTGTTGTCCCTGCTTCCAAATATGAAGGGTATGCGAAGCTTTTAATGTTGGAGGCGCAGGACCCCATGCTTAATGCTGCCAGACTGTCTCTGGGAGTGCTGGGTGCCATCTCCAAGGTCAGCCTATTTTCGTCCTTTAATTGTGAAACCAATTTTGTTATTTCTCATTTTTCTTTTCATCTGTTCTTATATATAGAATTGGAAAAAAAATTCTATACACAAAATGAGCAGTTATAATGGAGAATTTTTTTTATATATAAGTATAGATAATTAAAAATTCAATTTTATTTATTTTTATTTTCTTAACTTCTTTTCTATTTTGTTTTGGTGGAAATAGTCATGGTTAGTTACATATGTAAGCTCAATACACTTTCCGAACTTTTGCAGTTGTTTAGCCTGTGTGCTTCGGAAAAAAGTGAGAATATTTTATTATAAGCATTAATGTAAAATTAATGGTTTATACTGTGCATTTAATTATAAATTATTTCCTGTAATTTTATTTATTTTAGTTAGATATGACGTGATATATTATATTAAATATATATCCAATTTGAATTATTGTGTTTTTAAATGTAAATTATTTATGTGATTTTTATTTTTCAATTAATGGATTATACGATGTTTGAAACTGAATATACAATTTTAGTTAAATATTTTTTCACAATAATTAGGATTTCTTAATGATAAATTAATATATAGTATAGCCTGTGGAGTAAAAATTTCTAAGTGCAGTGTGAAAATTAAAAAAAAAACTATTACTAGATATATTTGGATTACCAACATATTATTACATATATTTCTAAATAGTCCTATCATTTAATTTACTTTTAAAAAAATATGTATATTATAAAACTCTCTTTTTTTTTTTTGTAGTTTTTCCACTCTTAAGAAAATCTGTAGGATTGTTAGTGGTTGAACTTATCTTGTGAACTTGTCTACCCTAATTTAATTATATTTTTGGGTTGAGTTGAATTTTATTTAGAATCATGTTTAGTACATATTCACGAATTTAAACTCGATAACTTGATGCCCATTATATAATAAATATACGATTAAAATATTATTTATATAATAATTTTATTATAAAAATAATTTATATTTATCACATGTGTGTGTATGTATATATTAAATACAGTTAGTATTAGATGATCTTTTATTAAGTAATATCAGAAATATTTATTTTGAAGTATTTTTTTTTAATAAAATATATTTTAAAAAAGTTTTCAACATGATCATTGAATTCATTGATTGGGTTGCTAAAACGTTTAATCCAACATAATTAAATTAAGTTAAAAATTAAATTAAACTCAATTTATATTTCTATTTTCACTAATCACATACATACTAGAAAAAACGATCAAACTATATGTAGCTATTCAAAGTGGTCATGTTAGTAAAGTTTGATAAATTAATATGAATGTTGAAGGACAGGTAAAATTATCAATCGAGCACAGGTTCAAAAGAAGCATAACTTACGAATTCACAGAAAAAGATGATCTGATCGAAGATTTATACGTAGACCATGCAAAAAAGTATGAATTTGCAGACATAACTTGGTATCCATCAAAGCACACAGTGGTGTACAGATATGATTCAAGGGTTCCCTTAAATGCTTCGGGTGATGGAGTTAATGACTTCATTGGATTTCAACCCAATTCCATCTTGATATCTGAATCAGTTAGAGTAGCAGGTATTTCTTCTCTTCTCCCCAATACTTCTAACCTTCCTAAAATGTAGAGTTTGTCTTGGTTTTATTGTTGGAGATTCATAAATTAAAAATTAGTATATTAGGATTCAAACCTAATCTTGAGTCACTTTTAAAGAATCTTGAATTTAAAGTTCACTTTTCTTTAAAAATCAATATTAATAAGTTCTTGCATGTTTAGATAAAGTAAGTTTAATCTCTATTAATAAATTTTATTTGAATATCTCAAATTCTTATTGTTTATCATATGTTAATGGTAGAGGTTAATGGTGGTTTTGAAATGAAATAATTTCCAAAGCTAAGGGAAAGAATAGAAGTTAAAATTAGTGAATAATTTAGTTTATAGACTTAATCAAATCCATTAAAAGGTTTTCTAAATTTAGTTATTTTATTTATAATTACAAAAGTACTAGCTTTCATGGTTACCTTTTTGTTTGTAAAAGTTTGCATATGAAATTGTGAAAATAAAAATAATATGTCAATTTTACGTTTTCTTTTATACAAGCTTTTAAAAATGGAAAACAAAATATGATCAGAGATGGTATTTCTTATAATTAAAAATGAAAACAGAAAACTAAGAACATAAATCACTTTTCAGGCCAAATAAATCCTTGTGATCAAAATCAGACATGTATAATATTCTACACAAAAAGGACAATAGAAATATAATGAACCCAATCACATATTTTACCCGAAAAAACTACATGCAGAAAACCTGCTAGAGAGTACGAGAAACGCGAATGGGAAATGCTTAACAGCAGGTACTACTTTAGGCTTCAAGAAATTAGTAGGCAATGGGTTGAAGAACAATGGCCAAATCTTCAGTGGCTACCCCGTTGTGGGTTACCAAGGAAAAATGCAAACTTCAGGTTCATGCTTACACTCAACAAGATTTGACACATCATGTGCTTGGGATCCACGAATCAAAGGGCTGTTCTTCTACGAGAGCACAGCAATCTTCCCTGCATCAGCATTTGGGGACTTCATCCGTGACGTGAGGAAACTGAGAGACCTAAAACCAGAAAATTTCTGTGGGGTGGACATCTATAATGGGTTGCTATTTCGGTTCATCAAAGCCTCAAGTGCATATCTAGGGCAACCTGAGGATTCTGTAGTGGTAGATTTCAACTATTATCGTGCAAACGACCCATCAAATCCTAGACTAAACCAAGATGTGTGGGAGGAAGTGGAGCAATTGGCATTCTTCAAGTATGGGGCTAAGCCACATTGGGGTAAGAATAGGAATATAGCATTCTTTGGGGTGCAGCATAAGTATCCCAAGTTTAACATGTTCATTGCAGCAAAACAAAAAATGGATCCACAAAATGTGTTCTCTAGTGAATGGTCTGATAATATACTTTATGGGAAGGAATCAGAAAAAGTTGATGGGTGTGCCTTGGAGGGACTCTGCATATGTAGTGAAGACAGACATTGCAGCCCACAGAAAGGGTATCACTGCAGCCATGGCCTTGTCTACAAGGAAGCTAGAGTATGTAGATATTTACAACCATCCATATCACTCTCATCGACCATAGCATGATGTTCCTCTTTTGCCTTTTCATATCCTATCATTGTTTTAAACTATGTTTTCCAATTGAATAAAAGTGAGACATTTTAGATAAATGTATAGTTAATATGTATGACTACAATTGCAGTAAAAACACTACAATCCCTCTACTAAAATGCCTAATGTAAAACTATAGTTTGGTTTAACATTTAGATTCTATACTCGTTTCTTCATTTATGAAAAATGAAAATTCCTTAGTTGAAAAATTGAAACTATTTAAAGTAGTTTCAATTTGAATATGATTCTTAGCTCCAAACCTAACATATATATTTTTGGTGCTCAGTTGATAATTCAGGCCTTGTACTTTTCTTCTTTCCCCATCAATAGAGAATGAAAGTAATTTTTTAATGCATACTGTCAGTGTATGGACAAGTTTGCTTCTTAATTGTTTCAAAGTCGAAGCATAGTTTGGTGAGATTCAATTTGAGTGATTGGGAGAGAAAAATTAAAAATTAAGTACATTAGTAATATAAAATTGTCTTGCTTCATAATCAAGAGATAGAAACGTTGTTCGAACAATGCTATTCTTACAAGCAACAACAAAATGTTGTCATCCGCTATTCTTACAAGCAACAGTTCTATCCTTACGCATGCATAGGAAAGGAATGAAATTTTCATGAGTTCGCATCTATCAACCTCTTTGTAACAACCCCATTTATCTTACCTAATAATTGCATCACCCAATTTAGTATATAAATATATACATATTAATTACCTACTCGTACTACAAAATATTATTTTTGCATATAAAGATTTTCAAATACATACATCAAAAGATAATATATTTTTCTTTATTTTTTATGCTAATTCTCCATCTTCTTCCTGTGAGATTCATCACTTATAATATCTACTTTTGTGTAAAACATGATTTAATAGAAAATAAAGTAAGTTAGATATTTTTAAAACTTCCAATATAATTCTAGATTCAAATAATTCAATCATAAACATATGAATCATCATTTTCATCCAATTAAATGAATACAATCATAAACTTATGAATCATCACATTTCGTTCGTTTTCATGTACTAAACAAGTAAGTATCTACAAATATCTCATATTCAACATCACACATGCCAGATCCACTCTCATCCACATATAAACACTTGACTTTACTTCTGGAATTGTGCATTGATTTAGACTCAAAAATCTACACTTGTCATACTACTCATGCTGAGAAATCACTCCACACAACATACTACTCACACTAGGGAATCCCTCCACAAAACCACATAAACATATGAATTCGTTCAACCCGTATGACAGAGTTAATCCATATGATATGTTCTTATCAGTTATTTCTCAATCCCCATATTCAATCATATGAACCTCCTTCGAGTCTCACCATTTGATAATCTTCATCTATATAATTTTAATATACCAGTAGAGTTAGGATAATTTCTTCAAGATGATTCCCTAATCAATGAACATCCTAACAATCTCAACACAGTATTTTCCTTACTGAAAATATTATATCTCGATCACATGATTCATAGTTTATCTACCTCACAACATACCATTCAATCACACATATATTAATAATTTTAAAACAATGATAAAATATCAACATTAATCACATAACATTTAGAATTTCAAAAATCAATTGAAATGGCACTGAGTGTATTTGAGGTCAAGAGAATTCCAAAAGCTACATCTCAATTCTCTTGATCGATAGGAAATGATGTTGAGCGAATTTGAGGTACAGAACGAGTATATCTCATTTAAAATCACAATTTGATAGGTAAAAACCAAGACTTAACTTCAAAACACATATCACAATCAATTTAAATAGTCAATCACTTACCCAATTGTTTAAACTTCAAATCATTTTCATCAAATAACATCTATTTCAATCAACAAAATAAACCCTGCAAGCGAATTTTGGAACTTGTGACCACGTCATCTTTATGTCCAAATCCTCTAGCCTAGATTTCTATGGAAAATAACACTAGCTTCCTAATGTAAACTATCCAACCTCAAAACCATTGGCTAAGAAGATTGAAGAAGATGGGGTCTTATTAGATAGATTGAAGAGTCTTTTTCTTTTCTTAGCCTTATAAATAATTGTATAGAGTGGTGTAGGGGTTATATTGGACCTTGTATTTTGGGCCAAGTAGCATAAAATTTCATTTTGGACTTTGTATTTTGGTCAAATCTAGATTAGGTTAAATAACATAAGCTTAGGGAGGATTTTGGGTGCCAAATAGTCGTAGACCTTAGCTTGGGTGTCAAGTTAGGTTAAGAACCCTAGTTTGCACGCAAGCTAGGGTCAGGCGCTTCCTACTTGGACATGTGGTGTCTTTGCCATTTGTTACTCTCCTGATGGAGAGGATTTGCACCAATGAGAGAGTAAAACTTGTCACACTCTCATTTAAGAGGATTTATGAAACTTGCTCTCCAAGTTATGGTTAAGGTTAGACCATCTAGGGTTAGAAGTTTTTCTTGCAAGTTTCATCTCCTATAAATAGGAGTGTCTTGTACATGAATTTTAACTTTGATTGGAGTAATAAAATGCTATCCAAATTTTGAGACACTTCAACTTGTTAAAGTTATCTCTAGAGTTGTCTTCTTGCTAAACAAATTTCTAGATTCCTCATAGTAGTGTTGGTCCAACCTCACTCTAGAAACTACTATATATGTTGGCCCAACATAGAATCAAACTCATAATTTTCATCACCAAATTGTGACATTGCTACACTTTTTACATGTTTCCACTATCCTTTATCATCCAAGGAAGAAATTCAAACCAAAATATTGAAGAAGAGATACACATGCGCATGCAAATTTTTTTTCATGACTTCCCTGATTAGAAGGATGAACACTTACAAAGAGCCCTAACTCCTTAAGAAAGCAAGGATAGCCTAACATGCACCATATAGTCCTAATCAATAATCTGAACACATCACTATGATCATGAACTAACAATGACTAATCCTGAAGCCACAAACACTACATGCAACACATATTTACCCTAAAGAAACTTACTCTAAACTAACTTTTTTGTATTCACTACTAGGAGTCCAAAGGTAGCCTTTGATCGTCAATCTAATGAAGGATGTGGTTAGAAATCTAGAGAGAAGGTAAAAGAGAAAAAAAAAACTTTTCTAAAGAGATTATGGTTATTTAAAATGAAACCTGAATAACTGCTTTTTTCTATTTATATGAACTTTCATTTTAATAATAAAATATTTAAGTGTTATTTTAATTATACTATGATGCAACCCGGATTTGCACGCTCATGTGTAGATCTTCTTCTTCCATGATTTTTATTTTGAATTTCTTCAACAAAAGATGAATGATAGCAGAAGCATGTAAGAAGTGTAGAAAATTTTAAGAGGAGATGGAAATTATGAGGTTGGATCTAAGTGAGGCTAGACCAACACTTAGTTTCTAGAGTGAGGCTACGCCAACACTTCTAGAAGGACTCTAGAAATATGTCTAGCAAGAATACAAGTATAAAGAGAACTTTGACAAGTGAAGTGTCTCACAAATTGGACAACATTTCGTTAATTTCATCAAAGTTGAAATACATGTACAAGAGACTTCTATTTATAGGAGAAAGTTTCTCAAATCCTCTCAAATGAGATTGTGACAATTGTCACCTCCTTATTGGCGAAATCCTCTTCATTGGGAGAGTGACAAGTGACATGTCTTCATTGGAGGAAAATCCTCTCCATTGAGGAAAAGACATGTAGACCTTCATGTCATCCTTGCCTCTTTTCCTATTTACATCCTCTCTTTTCCTGCTTACACCCTATTATACTTGGCCCAAAATACAAGACCCAAAACTAATTTCTAACTACTTTGTACACATTTTCAAGGCTAAGAAGAAGAAGAAGACTTTTCAATTTAAGTGTTCATCTCCAATAAAGCTCCATCTTCTTCTATCTTTTTAGCTAGAAGTATTTTCTAGGTCTTTACACTCTTCACAATAAAATTTTGAAATTACGTAAATATAATTTATTTTTAATTCTTTAGGTAAATTAATTGTGTATAATTAGTAACATAATTAGAGATTTTAATTATGTTGTGGAATAGTTTTGGAAGAATAGAGGCAAGTCACCTATTTATTTGGTTCACACAGACTAAATTAAGAAAAAGAACGAGAAGTGTTTTTTTATTGGCTACTAGCCTATTATGCAACTTAAAGAATGCATTATTTTGCATCAATTTTTTGTATATAAAACAATTAGTCAAGAGTGTCAAGCTGGTGGGAGGATTACGTTGGTTTTCTGGTGGTTTTGAAATGTTGTTTAGTGTTATTTGCAACAATCCAGTAGAATAATAGAAACAAAATGGGGGCTGTTGTAGGTTGTTTATTTATGCAGTAGCTTTTATTTTCTTCCTGTTTTGGGGTGCTCTTTTTGGAGGTCCTAAAACATGGTTTGGAGTGTGTAAAGGGTTGGGATACCCCTTTTGTATCCCTCTTAATTTAATTTCATTCTTTGCTGATAAAAAAAAAAAGAAAAAAAAGAAGCTAGGAATGGTTGTGCTTCAAAAAATACTTGGGTTTTAGATAGAAGTGATTATGTTCCAAATAATACTTTGGTTTTAGATTAGAGTGATTGTGTGCTCAAATAATACTTGGGTTGTTTTAGCCAAAAGTAACTGAAGTCCAAACTATACTCGTGTGTATCTTCATAACATTAGTCGGCTTAGTGGACCTTGATCAAGTTGATCAAGAACTAGACATATTTTGTGATGGAAGAGGCCTAAGCACAAGCCCACATGCAAGCCCACCAAAGGGTAGATTTGGGCCAACCATAGAGTTATGGCCAAGAGGATCCAAGAAGACGTTCTTTTACATGTTCAAATGCCAT
>Ga0123342_1009482_pt1 | contig 11651 bp, 6 predicted proteins | sample Turbeawhitnodule_FD_89960 | JGI IMG/M metagenome (GOLD analysis project Ga0123342, IMG submission 89960) | Root nodule microbial communities of legume samples collected from Mexico - Turtle bean Mexico white nodule | ecosystem: Host-associated > Plants > Roots > Nodule | place: Mexico: Nepantla... | reverse complement strand
TACTCAATCATATATATAATAAAATTACAATTACTGGAAGCTATAAAATAGTAATACTAACAGGCCTGTAAACTAACCATTAATGCAATATAACAGTAAAATAGTTTAAGGGTAATAAAATCAAAATTAATAAAAATAAAATCTGAATAACCAACAATTATAAAGAATAAATTCAACCATAACTTTTGTTTCTTATTTACCAGGAAGTCATATTTTCAAGATTTTTTCTTAATCGTAAAAGTCTTTTTTTTATGTGTAAAAATTATTATTTAATATAATTATTTTCCACGATATTATTATTAACATTTTTTTTCAATAAAAAATAAAATAATAATTAAAGGGAATACTTTGGAGGCATTTCAATCCTTATACAAGTGTCACAACTACGCCACCTGATATCTTATTCCATAGAATTTTTACATTCTTCAAAATGTTTAAGATCAAAACAAAAGAAAAGTTATATAAAACTTGTCTAAGCTTCAAAAGGATAGTCACCACTTTCAAACAAAATAGAAATATATATCAAAACCTACTTATAAATTACACCAATACTAACCTTCATGATACCTTTTGCAAGTCTTGAAGATTAACATAAAACTGGTTGAAGATTCCATATCAATAAGAACATATTTCATAATATATAAGCAGACAAAAAATAATTAGTTGCTATATTGACAAAATTAGATACTATTTTAGAGATTAGAAAAACTATTGGTATCTAAATTAGTTTATATTATTGACAAATAGTTTCTAAGTTGGTATCTAATTACCTACCTAAGTTTTAACTACCAAATATTTAAATTAGATTTTAAAGTTGGTATCTAAAACCTTATGTATCTAATTAGATACCAATTTATAAACTATTTACCAATAATAGAAACTAATTTAGATACCAATAATTTTTTTAGTCTCTAAAATAGTATATAATTTTGTCAATATAGCAACTAATTATTTTTTGTCTCTAGATTTGATTTTTATTTAATGATTTTCTTGTAATGAAGTATATACCACAACTCCAGTTTTATAAGGTTAAGTTAGTCTTACAAACTACAAATACATATATACTATCACGTACTAGTTTGCAGTTTCAATGTGCGGAAGATGTGTTGAAGATTTCACATCAATCAGATATAAAAATATTTTATATTATATAAGTTGGTACAAACTTATGAATCCATTTTTTTGAGATTAAGTTAAATTTAAAATACTATAAAATTAAAGCTCAAACTAACATTGAAAACAAGTATCACCGTTATGGGATTTTAAAAGCAAAAAGATATAGTTACCCAGTTAAAATTTTAGTGGTAAAAAATGATAATATATCAATAAAAGAGCAAAAAAAGAAGGGAAGAGATTCAAAAATCTCCAAACCAAAAAGGTTGGAAATGAGGTGCTTGTAACAAAATAATTGAAATTGTATTTGAGAATATAGCTTCTTTTATATGTGTGTATATGTATAAATTAATTAATTAAACAAAAGGTACATCTTTTTTGTTATTTAAAAGAAGAAATCATGATTTTTTATAATAAAATGTGATTTCGAAGTTGTACTAATCCATTTTCATGATTCTTTTAGAATATATCTATTTTTAAAATAAAACGAATAAATTATGCTTAATGTATAAAGTGACTCTTAATATGGGGGATGACTAATATACCTTTGAACTAAGGGAGTTAATTTTAATAAACTAATTTAAATGATTAAATACAATTAAAATTAAATAATTTATTACAAAAATATGAATAAAAAGTTTAAATAGAATGTAGTCATCACAGGGTAATATTTTTGCATTCTCATTTAAACTATGGTTGTCATATATATACGAGAAGCTTTTTATAGCAGTTTGTTTTAAAAATATATTTGTGCATTTGTAGCGAAAATAGTTTAAACTAACACTTAATCTCATAATCACTTATGAAGACAGGAAGTGCATGACCATTAAACTCTTAATATAGATTTTAATGATTCAATACTTAAAGAAAAAATGTACGATGACATCATAAAATGATTTTTTATTATCATGTAATCACAAATCCCTACTACACTTAGTTTATTGACTTTAACAACAATTATTTGTATGAAATGTTTTTGCATGATTAGTGCAAGACCATTAACTACATTAGCATTTAAATAAAAACTCTACAATTAGTTTAATATGTTTGTAAAATAAGAAAAAAAAATCTTCAACTCCATATCTTCTCCCTACCTCAATATTAATTATAAAAAATTAATTTAAATTTTTTTAAACTTGTTAAATAACCCTTACTTTTTAAATAATTTTAGCTGCACTTTCGTATCTATATAAAAAGACGTAACACTTTATTTTTTTCTGAACACAGTGTTTGAAATCATTTAATATATTTTAATTTATTCTATAAAATAATTTCACACTCCGTTGAATCTTTTGTAATTAAAAGTGTTTCCTCAATCAATATTGTAGAAATTCAATTAAAAAAATTAATAAAAAAATAACTATTATTACACTTTGATTTCAATAAATTTATGATTAAAAAAAGTTTTTATACTATTTATGGATAAACCATTTTTCATAATTTTGATAGATGTTAAAAAAAATGAAAAAAAAAATTGTTGTCTATGTACTGGAGGCCAGAAACTTGAATAAAGAAGAGGATTCCATTATAATTTGATCTGGTTTAGAAGATATTTATGTTATATCTTACGTTTCCAGTGTTAGATTTTTTTGTTGGAAAAAAGTCTTAAAGACATTAAATATGTGATTTTTTTATATATTAATATTCAGAGACATTCCTGGGAGAAATTCCCAATTGAAATCCTGATGTGGAATAAGAGTGTTGATTGCAGAATGCAGAAGTGGAAATAAGAAACAAAATATGAAGGTAAGTATGGTGTGTAATTGGACCACTGTGTATTGTGAATCTGGGTTGTTGCAAAATGCAAGATATAAAACAAGGAATAAGTTGGTGGTTGGTCCCAGGGAATGATGAGATTCAGGTTCTTTGTTCATATGTTTTGTGTGCAGGGCCCAAGAATACTTTTCTCCACTTCCTCATGTGGGAATGTCGTATGAATAACGTAGGTAGAAGAAGGGTGTGAATTATGAATGTCTGTCTCTCTGAGAAAATAACGTAAGAGCTTTTTGAAAAGGTAACGGGGAATACTGTTCTCGATGTTTCAACTGAATAGGCCCACTACCTTCCTTCACTGGACCAAAACCAAAGGATTGCTTTTTCTTCCTTTTCCTCCTAACACGCCAACTCTACTCTTATCATATTCTTCTAGCCTTTCCCATCACAAAAATTACAACTTTTCACTTAATTCACTTTTTTCCTTTCGGATTTTAAGCTTTTTTTATTATTTTTTATTACACACTTCTCATACCAAATACTCTTATTCTACCCTTTTTTTTTTACCTCATGTGTCAAATTATTATGTATATTTTTATTTTTATAGTCTCATATCTCAAGTTTTCTAGTTTTATTAAAAGTAAATTAATGTTTTCTAATTAATTATTTTTCTTTTCTTAAAAATACTTTGATTTAATAGTTATTATTAGTGTACGTGTTTGGATTACAATAAAACGTTTAAGTCAATAACCACTAATTAAAAGTGATAATTAAATAATATAAATTAAATTTTAATTTGATCATTGGATACCTTGTAACCTCTTCTCATAATGTTTCATAATATATATTTTTTAATATCTTTTTAATTGTTTGAATTCAAATATTTATTTATCTTAATACTTTTATTGATCTAACATCATAGATGGATCTTCTCTCTTTCTTATCTTGTGTCAATATAAAAAAAAAAAAACTCAAATTATAAACACAATCATCTATCATGATTATGAAACTCCAACACTAGAGTCTAGATAAGAACAATTAGTAATATACATAAAAAAAAATATTCAACAAACACATTTTAAGCCTTGGTGCAATGAATAGTTGATTATTCTAACATATGACATCATTCTCCAGACATTATTTTCTGGGTAATTATATTTTCCTTGGATTTACCAACTTTTCTTTTCATTTCTTTGTTATTTTTGCTTATTTGCATGCATCTTTTTCCGCGACTAATATTCGTTATTATGTAAAAGTAAACCTTTGTAACCATAAATTTTATTTCAATTCTAATCAATGTATATCTTTTAAATTATTCACACGCACGTATACACGTATTTTTTAACATTTATATTCATAAGAACCCATTTATTTCTATATCTTTGTGCTTTGTCATGACAATAAACAAAAGTCAAGGTCAAACACTTAATAAAGTTGGTCTATATCTACCACGTCCAGTGTTTACACATGGACAATTATATGTTGTTGTTTCCAGAGTAAAATCCAAGAAAGGGTTGAAAATATTGATTTTGGATGATAATGAAAATACCACTAATTCAAATACTAATGTGGTTTACAAAGAAATATTTGAAAATGTTTGAAATATATTGTTAGAGTCATACTTATCAGGTATGAAAATTCTTTAATCCAAAACTATTTATATTTCTCATATCTTTCTTCTAATATAGCAAAAGGAAATCAATATTTTTTTTTGTATTTACAGGTTTCCTCTTAATTTTCATAGTAAATCTTTCAACATGACTATAATGCATTACAAAGAAAGGTATTCATCTATAACTTCTTAATAAATTTCATAATTTAAATTGTGTATAATTTTGTTTTGATAAATTTGTTTCTTTTGGAGGGTTTTAATACAGGAACTCCATTGTACTTAGTGAGAAAGAAGGGGATAATCAGTACAGAAAATAGGAAGCTATTATACTTTACACAGATTCTATAATATTTTACACATGTGTTGTTACATCATGTTTCCTAAATAAAGTAATCAAACTTCAATTGTATTCAGACATGTATATGGTTCTTTGTTTAAAAAAACAAGCAGCATAGTCACCAAAAACCAATAGAACTTTTGCTAATTAAATTTATTGTATTATATTATTCTATCTTATTTGTTTCATAGCTATTAACTTCAGCAGTACATTTCTTTAAACTATTGAGACAAAACCTATGACAAGTACTCAATCATTCTTAATAATTTTCAATATTTTTAAGATTCTATTAATTGTCCATTCTTATATTGACATTTCTCTTTTATTTATTATTTTTTTGCAATGATGCAATTAACGTGAGATGCGAAGTGAGATGTGTTGACATTAAAAACAATATTGATCAACACTCATATTATAGCACTTAAAGAAAAACAACTATGTAGTCCATTTTGTATTATTTTTAGTATGTTTTGTTCTTTTACTGAGTATATTTTCTGTTATAAAGCTTTGAATTTAACAATACATCTTACTTCTTTTGTTATGGAATTTATTTTACATTTTCCATGAAATTGTTGTATGAATTGAGCCTTAAATAGACTTTGTCACAAGTAATGAAGTTGATATTTATTTTATAATAGTATTTCCTATAATTCATGAGATATTGCGTTAGGTGACAATTAGTATGTCAAAAGTCTTTATTTAATAATATGAAAACAGAATACAGTGATTTACAATATTATGCATACATGTAGGTGTATACATTTAAGTTTTGGCTTGCTGGAACAATGTGTTTACCATTTTCTATGTGGTTAACATGTATAAGGCAGCTACATGAATATATGATTTATAAAATTATTGTTTTTATTACTACCTCATAGATATTGTATCTAAAAGATTCTGTATGCTTTATTTTTTGCAGTTACAAAATACCCTTTGCCAATTTGATGAACAAGAAAATGCTCAAACTTAGTGTTTCACAGCAAAAATTTACTATTTATGGATCAAACCTGCCTTTTAAATTTAAGAAAATATCAATCTCAATATATTTGTACTTTTTTATGACGATAAATATAATACAAGATGTTATTTATAATTTGAGTCATAAATTTTTATTTTTGTTATTTTATGTATTTTTAATTGTTTACTAATAATTGAATAATTGATCTATTTGATGTATTGTTAATTGTTTACTAATAATTGAACAAGTGATATAATTTTGATTTATAATTTTAATTGACTCTACCATCATTCTTAATTTTAACGTATATATTTATTATTATAATATAATTATTTAAATATTAACTATAAACTCCAGTAACAAGTTTGTATAAGAAACTTTAGGTTGACTTACACTTGTAGACGTTATGGTTTTTTTTTTATGTATTTCAATATGATCTATAACTTGTATGGTTTGTTTTAAAATCATAATTAACACCATTTGCAAAGTGAGGAAACAAAAAGGTCTTTCGTAAGTCACGTTACACATTGTAAATTTCATGTTATAGTGATTTCAAAAAATTATTTACATACATTTATAAAATATATTATGAAATATAAACAAAATTCCGTTGTCGTCCAGCGGTTAGGATATCTGGCTTTCACCCAGGAGACCCGGGTTCGATTCCCGGCAACGGAAATATTTTCATCACTTTTCTTTTTTCTTCTTAAATTGTATTCTCACCTTGCATTTGATTTTAAAGAGCTGTAGCCTCTAATTTATTATACTAAAATATTTGGATTCATTTTGTTTATATTTTTTTATAGTTAGTTTGATTTAATTAATATTTTTGAACATGATACCTAGAATGATGTTCTTGCGTTCAATTTAGAGAGGTAAAAGGAGGAAAATATGGGGTGTATTTCATAAAGTAGTTTCAAAATGCACTCCAAACATTTTAGAACTTGTTTTCCAATATGCTCTTTAAGAAACCCAGAGTTGGGCTTTCAAAAGTGAATCGTTGAAAGTATGATGAGGTATATATTCCAAAAACTATGCAATGGAATATCTGCAAAATGGGGCAAATAGAAATGGAGTTAGGTTCCACAAGAAAATGAAATACTAGGATGGAAAAGGAGAGAAACATGAAAGAGACTGCAAAAACTAAGACAAAGGATATAACAATTGGGAGGGTCACAAAAGGTATAAAAAATGGGTAGAAAGAACAAAGAGAATGTCAAGTAGTTTATAATTTGAAATATTTTCTTTTTCTTTTAAAAAATATATTATAAATTACAAAATTTAGAAGATATTTCAATACCTTTCAAATAGTATAATCTAGCTTAAAGGATATTTTTAGTATTTTAAGAAGTATAGAAATATCACAATAAAATGTAGAGGTGCAGGAAGAAAAAGCCTTAGACAATTTGGTATTTGTCTCTCACTTTTGGCAATTGCTGTTTGTGGTTCTTTTTATTCATATATATAGCTTTTGTGTCTTTTTTTTTTTCTCTTTTAAATAATCCCTTATAATAAATTTAATAGCGAGTTAATGTCTTGAAAATTAATTTCTGAAATAGATAAATGTATTTTGAGAAACTAATTTTCGAGAACTTGCTTTAAAGAACCTCACATGTTGCGCATGTATGAGTTGCATATTTCTTTTAGGAGAGTTATATATTTTCTTTTCATTATTTCCTCCTTAAATTTGTGATTTAGGAAGAAAAAGGCACATAAACAAAATGAAATCATTAAAATGGAGAGTTTTATCAAATTAAAGACCTCTAATGTGAAAATTCATTTTCTAAGCGAATATGGGATTCCATCAATTGTAGTAGCAATTGTGAATCTCAATAGTGGGATCATTTTCTTGTATTTTTCATGCTATTGAAGGTGGTATTCCCTCATGTACTCATCAGATTGAAGCATGATATATTGGTTTTTATAGTAAGAAAATTTCAGAAGTTAGTTTTTTAAAATTAATTTTTGAAACATGTACTCATTAAGGAAGTAATTTCCGAAATATAAAAAAAAATTGAATAAAAAAACAGAAAAAAGATGTACAAATAAAAAGGAGTTGAAAAAAAAAGGCTCACTTATTAATATTGGGCTGGATAGCTATTTCATTCACCTATTGAGCCATGATGTCCCATGTTTTGGTGAATGAATGTGATTTCTGCTTGCACGTCCATATATTTCTTCCCGTACTCCATACTTTAAAAAATATTTAAATTATTCTTTGGATATCGTTTATAAAATATCTTTTTTTAATTTTAAAATGTGAAATTTAAAGACTTATCAGAATCTGAAATACAAATTGGTATTTCGGATTGTAATTTTAGAATGCAAATTTTGTTTGTAGGATGTGAAATACAAATATTATGGAGTGCATTTTTTAAAGTATGGGGGTGCAGAAATAAATCATGAGGGTGCAGGAAGAAATCATAGTGAATGAATTGTGTATTGTTCTAATTAGCGTGTAAGAAGAGAGTTTAGTTTATATTAATATTTAATCCATTTTGATAATTTGAACTAATGATAATGAAAGTGGTACTATATTTTTTATAACAAATTATTGGATAATTCTAGGCTTTAAGTAGATCTGTAAATCGCCCTTACCTCCTATGAAGAAAATTGATGGATGCCTCAATGGTGTGAATTATTTATTAAATTGGGTGGTTTTTGTTCCTGCAGATTTCTAGTCACAGAGTGTGACCATGGGGAGGACCATCTTGGTATGTTAGATGAAACTTTTGAGAAGTTTGAGGAATTGAAGTGTGTGACAATTATTCTAAAGATCTCTCACATGTTGGGTGAGAGAGATTCAGGATAAATCTTTTGAAGATGATGATGTTTTCTTAAAGAAAACAGAAAGCATCATATACTGAATGAAATGGCCTCAAGAGGCATTTACCCAACACCACACATGAACAAAGTTTTCTGTAAAACCCTTGTTAGGTTCATAAGTGTGATGAGAATGAATATCATAATCCCTATTATGTAATTCATTATCAAATATTGGCATATATCCCCCAATAAAGTAAAAGGAAGTGGCAAAGTGAATGATTTCCCTTGTGAACTTGGTCATTTTGAATTCATATATATGAGACAAAAAAACCAATTTGTTTGAGCTTGGTTTATATCAGATTCACAAGCCTTGCATCAACAAAACTTGAAAGCAAAGCAAGGATCTTCTTGTGGAAAACATCATATGTGAAAAATGTAGACCATTACATACCAGCTATATGGAAAGAAGAAAACCACATCAACATCTCTTCAGTGAACATTTCAGCACGATGAGACTTGTCCTCGGCTCCCAAAGAGAAACGGCAGAGTGGACAGGTTTTGTGGTGACCCTTAAGCCATCTATTTACACAAATCTTATGGAATTTGTGAGAGCAAGGAAGAACACGAATTTCATCTCTGGCCTTTAACCTTGACAAGCACACACAACACCAGCAATCTTCATTGAAGTTGGATGCTGCTGCTGCTGCTGCTGCTGCTGCTGCTGCTGCAGATTCAGATGGTTGCTTCTTGTTACTTTGAAGGAGAATCATGTAAGAAGGTAAAGGGGCATCATTGTTCCTTTGTCCCTCAGCTAGGCCAATTAAATTGGTGACAAGTGAGACTAAGCCTTTGAGAGTCATCAGATTTACTGTTGGAGAAGCATGTCAATTAGAGCCTTAAGAAGAAAAGGAGTTGCAACTAATGGTCACACTGTCACAATTATAGTTCTCATTTAGTCTTAGATGTTTTGCTTGGTTTGAAAGGGTGGTTTGTGTGACAGTTTCTATCGTCCAAACACAGAAGCGGTTACACCAACATAAGAGTGTTACACCTGACCTAGATACCTCATTCCTTTGAGGTACGATAATACTATAAATTACAGGATTCCTAACTCCAGTGTAACACCTACTGTCTTGCACTATGTGCTTGATTATGCTTTTTCAACGTTTTTTTTCTCATTCCTCACTGTTTCTTACTTTATTTATTACTTTTTTTTCTGGTTTTTTTGTTGCTCTTTTCATACATTTGGGATGGCGTTCAGGGAAGGCATCATTAGGTTGTCATGCTCAGTATTTTCACCAAATCTTATACTTGTCTTAGTCAATGAAAACTCATACTCTCTACAGTGCCCACCCCACGTTTGGCATCAACATGCACATTCATTGCAAATGCTTTCAAAGGAATGAATCAAAGTAGAAATTACAAGTTTTTATGCTTATTAATAATACCTTGAAGTATCTTATTAAAAAAAATTAAAAAAAAAATTGCATTTTCTGTAACAAGATAAAAAAATATTAATTTTATGATTGAAAAACCAATGTAGTAAAAAGTGAGATCATTTTATTTCATAAAAATTTAAGTAACTTTTTATGACAAAAATTGAAAATACTTTTTTCTTTAAGAAAAAAAGGAAAAACCCTTTTATTAGTTTGTATAAAAAAATGTCTGCAAACTTTCATCTTTATTTCTTACTCTTCTTGTACCTACATAAAATGTGAATTACTAAGTTATAACCAAACCAACATAGCAAAGATTTATAGATTGCCACATTAGAGGTGCATCACCAAAGATCCATTCGATTTAGAAGTTTCTAATTTTGTTATTGCAAAAAATTATTACAATGTTGTATATATTTACAATGGAGACAAGTCAAGCAACCAGGCCTTTCAATTCAATTGTTTTCGATCTATACATCACCATGAATTTATACCTAATACTCCATCATTTGTCTCTTGACAAAAAGTTATAATATTTTCTATTTTATTCTTTTATTTTTATTTTTATATATACATATATATATATATAACTAAATATTACATGAAAAATAAACAGATAATTAATAACAATTTTAATTAATATTCACTTGAAATTTGAAAATGACGGAAGATAAAAAAAACTTTAAAAATCAAACAGTTAAAAGAATGTAGAGGGAGAAGACGTCCAAGAAAAAAATTGAAATTAGTTTCGATTTCCATGCCTCAAGAGATTACTTAGCTTGATTGTGATTAGCAAACCAACACATTGGACCAAGTTCATATTTATGTAAATTTATTGATATTATACATCTCCATATCAAATAAAAAAAATCCTTAGATCACTTAGTATCCTCAACAACTCTAATAGAAACAAAAAAAAACTATAATTTTACAAAGTTTTGTACCATTACTTGTTTTTTTTTCCAAAGTTAAAATTACTTTAAATCGGTAAGTCCTTTGTTGATGGTGTTATTGATGATGAGAAATGTATTTTATAAGCTTTAATTAGTTCTTTATTATCATTTGAATCTTAACTAATTTTTATCTAATATTTTTAAAAAACTTGTACGGTTATCAACTTATTTCAAGTATCACAAATGGGTATTGGTTTATTGTTTAAATTTTGAATCATTTTATTAGATCTCTCTGTTAATGATTAATCAATCTTATAAACGACTTTAGTAAGTTATATTCTCACCTAACAGAAGATCAAACTAACTATCCCATAAATAAATGACATAACCTAATGGAAGAGTTCTAAGCTTAAGTCCTAGTTCAAGCCCAACAACTAGGTTCATGGCAAAGAGGATTCAAGAAGATTGGGACTCTGCTACTGATAGCAGAAAAACTAAAACTAGTTGAATCCTAAGGTGAGGCTTCTTAGCACTTTAGAACCTTGAAGACACACTCACAGACTAAAGCGTATTAATCCACTAATTAATCAAAGTTCTTGCAAATTACAACTCAAAGAAATACAATGAAATTATGTCAACAATTTTTTTTTATGCACAAAAATTAAAGTCCTATTATATGCACTCCTTCACTTGTAGTTCCTTTGTGTATTTTTCAAGTGAGGTTGTTGTTGTCCCTTGCTTTGTCTCCTTAGGTTATTCAACCTTGAGTCTTTAATCCAGCTCCCTTTTAGTGATATAGCTTTCACCAAAACAAAATTTTAGC
>Ga0123342_1009481_pt1 | contig 11654 bp, 9 predicted proteins | sample Turbeawhitnodule_FD_89960 | JGI IMG/M metagenome (GOLD analysis project Ga0123342, IMG submission 89960) | Root nodule microbial communities of legume samples collected from Mexico - Turtle bean Mexico white nodule | ecosystem: Host-associated > Plants > Roots > Nodule | place: Mexico: Nepantla... | reverse complement strand
TGGCTCATCTTGCTCTGGTATGTTTCTCACAGGAGATTGGTTGTGTTCTTTTTAATTGTTTTAATCAAGACGATTTTGGTTTCAGATTTTTATTTCCTTTAGAATTGCAGTTTCGTTTCTCTTTGTTACAAAATTCTTGCAGTTTTTTTTGTTGATTGTTACTGTAGTATGTAGAGTTTGACATGCTAATAATATTGGTAATTTTGAATAACTGTCTCAAGTTTTTCATCAAGTTATCTTCTTGTTTGTATTAGTAATGGTTTATATTTCATATTACCATTTTGCAGAATCGGGTGAATGGATATGTATTAAAAGGAAAGCCAATGATTATACAATTTGGTCGAAATCCCGCTGCTGCTAAGGCTTGATTTAGTGCATTTATTGTATAACAGATGACTAATTACGCATTGTTAATTCACTCATGGGGAGAGGACTCTGCACTAAGCACTGAGACCACAGCATTCAGCAATGCTAGTGATATGAATGCTAGCATGTATATTCTCCTTGGGTTTATGGAAACTATGTGAATGAAGACTTCGCATTGTTGTCAATAGGGGTTGTAAAAGGCAGACCAACGTCATTGTATATGCAGACCAAAGTTGGCAATGGTTTATTAAATATATAATTTATTGGTTCATTTTTTTGCTCCAGAAGCAAAAGTATTGGGAGCTTGGATCTAGAAAATGTTGCAGAATTATGGTTGACAACGATATGATATGGCTCTGAAAACGTGGATATGCATCAGGTCTGTAAAAAATTTAGTTATGCAGCTTGCCATTGCCAAATACCATCATTCCTATAAGGGGATATATACATGTATCACATTGTTTTTTGTAATGTCTAAAAGAAACAATGGACTAAAATATCTAATTGAATGGTTTGATTTTTATTTACTCAAACAAAATCAGTTACAATAATTTATTTATAGCTACTCTATAACAGAGAAGGTTAGTCTTGGCTAACTGCTCTAACAGGGTTAATATACCCTTCCTCAATTCTAATCGGATAGAAGAATAGTTTTGGTGTTTTCTTCTTGCACCTGACAATAGGGTATTTCTTGATCCTCTTGGAAACAAAAACAAAATTTACTTCGGAATTTGTATGTCTAATAGCTTTAACAACATTGAACAAAGAACGAATAATGGTTGAACCACCAAGCATGGATCTTTATGCTTAAGATTGTGAAATCAATAAATTTTATCAGCACCAACAATTCCGTAAAAAGGACTTTATTTGTTCCTTAAGATTTAACAAAACACATATGAGGGTGAAACTCAAAGAAAATGGAGTTATCTTTGGCAAATTGACTAGTTTTCAGTAATAGAAAGAAAATGTAACAAAATGTTAAGTTTAAAAGTTATATCTGTAGCAATATGTGATGTAAATGAGAGGAAACAACACTAATATGTGTAGCAAACCTGTACCATTTTTTATGAAAGTTTGATCCGGATTAACAAAATGACTTAATTGTTGAATATTGTGGGGTTCCCCACTCATATGTGCTAAAACGCTCTCAAAAACTTTTTCTGACCCTAAAGCTTTGTAGAAGAATATTACTGTATACATATAGCAAACTACAAAAGCGTACTTATATTTGTATATGTCATAAGACGTTAACACTCTTAAGTGAGCAAACACTTGTGATCTCTATGATCGCATCTTTAATAAACTTTGTTTAATTAGGAGTGGTTGATGTCCAAACAATACTTAGTGAGCTTAGCCGTGATTGGTTATTGATTCAACCCAATTAGATAACCAAGGACACAAAAGACACTTCACAATTAAGTCAATCATCTCAGCATCCAAGACAAGTGATAACCAAAATTAAAAGACAAGCATGATATCATAAAGAGGAATGAAATGGATGATGCAAAAAGAAAGATAAAAAGAGGAAGGGATGAATAAAGCTTATGAAAGAAGGTTGTCACGCCACTTGGAGAATGAGGTACTCCAAGATGAGTGGTGAAGGAGCCGCCACATGAGGTGTTGCACACTCAAGATAAGACTCAAGAACTTTAGGAGACAAAACTCACTAATAACTCAAGCAGAACTTATTTTCTATTCAATTTCAATTGTATGAAATACATGAGACAAGACACTCTATTTATAAGAGAGAGTGTCTTGGAGAACAAGATAAAGGGGTAGGAGCGTCATTCGTGAGAAACCTTCTAGAAGGTAGGTCAAAGAAACCTTAAACTTAGAAGCACTTGTCATGAAAGGTGGGCTTGGCACAAGCCCAATTTATGCTAAGTACACCCCAATTTATGCTAAGTGAACCCTACTCTAGCTTATTCTTCTATTTGGACCCCCAAAGTGAGCCCAATTTATTTACATAAACTTGTCTTTTAAAAAGACTAGAAAGAAAAACATGTGATGCTCTAGCCTATGTCTAGTTCTTCTTATGGTGAGGTCCTTCTGAAGTTTGGTGGCGCCTTGTCTTGGATGCTGAGATGAATGACTTAATTGTGAAGTGTCTGTTGTGTCCTTGGTTTTCTCCTTATCTAATTGAGTTGTATCATGCCCCCCCAAGTTGGAAAGAATTTGACCTCGAATTTAGAATTCTTGTAAATAACATAGTTAGTTTGTTCACAAAGAAGATAAAAACATTTCTAGAAATGGTTTGTGAATCAAACTTATGTTCATGAAGCTTTGGGAGTTTGCATGGATGAGTTCTAGATACAAGCCATGTTTGTAGAGAATGTTTAGGGAAGATTTGATTGGTTTGTCAAAATCCTCTTAGAAGGTAAGAACCTTTAGGAGGTTTTTGAATGTCATCCTAAACTTCTTTATCAAAGATGTCAAGTATTTAGAATGAATTGATAATGAAAAAGATAATGAAGAAGAATACCTTAGAGGTGCAGTTTGTGTTTCTGTACGGGTCCACCATGTAAAATCTTTCTATCATATTGCCAAGGTCTTCCCAAAAGCACATGTGTGGCTTCCATTGGCACAACATCACATAAAACTTTATCTTTATATTTTCCAATGGCAAATGTTATGAGGACTTGTTTATTAACCATCATTTCACCCTCTTCACTAAACCATTGTAATTTGTAGGGCTTTGTATGAAAGATGGTGGGTAATCCAAGTTTTTCCACCACTCTTGTACTTGTCACATTTGTACAACCACCCTCATCAATTATCAAGGAACATAATTTGTCATTAATAAGGCACCGGGTATGGAAAATATTTTCCCTTTGACTTTCATCAAAAGGTTTTTGAAGTTACCCAAACATACGTCTTATTACTAACAAATTACCTTCACATGGTATTTCACACTCGTCCTCACTACGGGTTTTTAAAGAGGAAGGGGAGCTAGCTCAAGATGATTGGGAACTATGGTCACTCACGACTACCCCCTTTAACCATCATTGTTCTTTTACTTGGGCAATTAGCAACAATGTGCCCAAAATCTAAACATTTAAAGCATTTTTTACTTGAAGTTTTGGTGGGTGATTTAGGAGTAGAAGGTTTATCTCAATAATTTTTATATTGTGGGGTGGTTTCTTTTGAGAAATTGGAAGGAGAGTCTTGGTTTTAAAATTTGTGTTTGTCCTTCCAAGATGATTAAAAGCCATCATTATGAGTATTTTTAAAAGAATTTCTCTTCAAAACACGTGATTCAACCTTGATGGCTAGGTGAACCAATTTTTCCAAAGAAGTATACTCATATAATTCCACAACATCTTGTATTTCTCGCCATAACCTACTCTAAAATCTAACAACATTTGACTCTTTACTTTCATGCATATTAATTTTTAGTCAATGTTAATTCTAAATCTTTGAAATACTCGTCTACACTCCTGGATCCTTGATGAAGTCGTTGGATCTTCAACAAAAGTTCCTTCCTATAATGAGGAGGAATAAATCGTGCGCGCACGTATAATTTTAAATCATTCCAAGAGACCACGACTGCCCTCTTGTTTAGCCCAATATCCATTATAGTTTGATCTCACCATTGCATGGCATAATCCTCAAATTCTAGGAAAGCTAACTTAACCTTTTGGTCCTCTTCAACGTCATACACATTAAATATTTGTTCTACTTTAGCTTCCCATCCTAGATAAACGTTTGGGTCACTATCCCCATTAAAACTAGGTAATTTTACCAAAGGAATGGACTTCTTTTGTTGATGTTGGTGTTGATGACGCCTAGCTTCAAAATTTTCACTCTCCAATCTTCTTCTTCTTGACTTCCATACTGTATGTAATGTCTAGTAGCTCTTCTAGGCTCACATCTCCTTTCCCTGACTTGTCTCTCATGGGTGTCTTCAAGGCATTGCATCATTTCTACCAATTGTCTCATGTCTTCCTCCTTTTGAACCAAGCTCCTCTTGGCCTCTTCAAGTTCCACCAAAAGGTGTGCCTTTTGAGGAGAAAGTGGTTTGGAAGATTCCCCTGAGGATAAATGATGCATATTTGCGTATAAAAAAAAATTAAACAATTAGTTTTAAACAACAAATAATGCACTCATTCACGTGTATTAATTGGCTATTTAGTAAAGGATGGATAAAAGGTACTCAAAAAAGGTTTTCAAATTTTTTTGGCCAAAAGGTCTACACTTGGTAGCAACACTAAAGTGAAAGAGGTTAAAACTTTTATAACTTACTCATACAAAGAATCCCCAACAAAACTTAAAGAGACTTTAAAGATAAGCAAGAAAAGTTGACAGAAAGAAAGCTAAACCAAAAAGGAAGTATGATGATGACAAAACTTAAACAAGACAAACAAGAAAAGCACTTTTAAAGACTCAAAGAAACTTACTTAAACTTTTAACTATGAAGTTTTTAATTTTCTTAAAAAATATAAAAGTAAGAAGGATTAAGTTCAACGAATGTGAAAACTATTAGAATATATGGCCTTAAACAAGAGGGAGATGAATTGTTCATAAAAGATTTTCGCAATCTTTGAAGGTATAATGAACTCCAATGCAAAATCACAGAGAAAGAAATCAAGGAAACAAAATTGTTTAAGTTGATTTCCAGAAAAACAACCGGTTGTTTTTATCAGCAGTAATTAAAACAACATAAAAGCATAATGTAAATGAGTTCAGGGCAAGAGAAAAGCACACAAGCAATTTATACTAGTTCACTCTTATCCCAAGAGCTACATCCAGTCCCCAAAAACCACTAGGTATCTACTATGCAATCAAAATCCAAATTACAAACAACCACACTAAAGAAGTGACCTTGAACACATCAAGCCACACACTTCCTTTGGCACACAACACCACAGAATTCAAAACAACCTCTGATTCTGCACACACCAAAGAAGTGATCTTGAACACATCAAGAACACACATTTATCTTGGCAAACACACCACAAAATTCAGAACAACCTTTGATTCTGCACACACCACAAGTATTTCATAAATACAAGAGAGAAAGAGGAATGATTACACTTAGATCAATATAAAAAACGAAAGATTACAACAATCCTATTCCACTCCTTTGGGAAATCCAAAAGCTTGATGCAAATCTTGAAAACTTAAATATGTTTTCTCAATCTAAAAACTGTGTAAACGGTTTCAATCCTTCAGGAGTGTAAAACAACCTTTATATACTCCAAAGGTTTGTTAAAAACATTTAAAGCATGAGTCAAAACAGTTAGAAAACATTTAAAGCTGATTTACCAAAATTAATAAAAATTTTGTTATGGATTTTCAAAAAACAATCGGTTGAATTTTTGAAACAACCGATTGAATTGGTTTGACAGCAAAGTCAACCAACTCAAAAAGCTTTAAACCCTTTTCAAAAACCACTAAGGGTCAAGCAATCGATTGAAATGATAAAACAACTGGTTATTTTTCCACTTCTTTAGAAAACAATCTTTTTAAAAAAGGTTTTGATTCAATTTAGTTTTAGATTCAAACAAAGAGTGGATTACACTTCAATCTACCCAGAACCCACCCACACAAGCAACAACACCAACCTTCCACCAAACACCATGGATTTGGAGACACCAAAGCACAAGATCATCCTTGATCAACAAAAACAATTTGTCACTTTAAAAGAATCCTCTTAATATTTTAATCTTGAAAAATTAATGCCTCAAATTGTTTCTTTTGTCCTTGTTTTTTATGGACTAAATAATTCCACATTCTTGACATGCATATTTTATTTTTACTTCACTTTCAAATTTTCACAAAGAGAATGGGATTCAATTCATATGATCACTTGAGTTCTTTGTTTGGAACTAAATCAACTACCACTTAAACAATTTCTAGTTGCTTTTAGTTCTTCACAATTATAGCAAAAATAAGTAGAATGGATAAGAACATAAGACTCAAGCAAAAGAGGTAAGGGAAGAAAAAAATTTGAAAAAAAAAAATAATTCAAAAGCATAATTTAAAGTGTTTAATGAATAAAAAGGTGAAATTGTAATTGACAAGAATTTACGTGACACCAAGCAAGCTAATGCCCAATCATCTTACAGTGAGAGAAAAATGGAGGGAGTCATTCATATTCCACGTCGACTATAAAAGCAAAGTCTGAACGTTCAACCAAGAGGTGATCGGGAAGAGGGGACAACATATCAATATCTACCAGCACTCTAGCAAACAAACCCCAATTCTTTCTCGTGGTATGAACATCCAAAGACAAAGGACTACCAATGTCTCTGGTAATGGAAAATATTGCCCTTAGTCTCCATTATTCCAAAGGCAAATGGTAGATTCTAACCCAAGCCTGGGTTTTATAGATGGAATAAAGTCTTTTGTCCAAGCAAACAATCTCAAGAAACTAGGAAATAACTGTAATGAACCCCTCCCAAGAGCCCATCGCATGTCTTCAAAAGAAGAGAACTCTAATTCATAGAAACCCTTCCCAAGAGGGATTGCTTTCCACGATCCAATAACCTTCCACACAAGCTGCACCATTTTAGTTAAATCAAGGTATTTGAGAGGTTTATCCCCCTTAGATAGAATAATCCAACCATGTAGATGGGTCTTGCAATCCTCAAGACCAGCCAAGTAATCTTCCTTATCAACCCGGACAACAACTATATCTCCCTTAATACAAGGAGTAGGTAGCTGGGACAAAAGAATGTCACATGTATTTCCCAAAGCTTAAGAAAAAATCTTCCTTTGGCTTGGCATAACAGACGCTTTCTTATTAGGAAACATTTCTCGATCCATCAAACAAGCCCATGGGATGAGGAAACCCGTAAAGTCGTCCGCCATTCACAAAGGCTAACAAGTTGCCGACCAGCTCACCCCATCCGCCACCGTCCCACTAGCCGCACCACGCTGCGCACCAACCGCACCAGAGCAGGCACAAAAGGTGGCAACTTTTGTTGTTGATACAATCTAAATAGCCAAGAAGATGACCAAGTTCTCAAGAAACAATTCACACTATGAGCAGTCATCTCAGCAATCAAGTCAAGGCCCCACCAAATATCAAATGGAACACACTAGAAGAAGAACTTGGCATAGACCAGGACATCAACTACTCTTTCTTCTGGTCTTCTTAAAAGACAAAAACATGTTTGTAAATAATTTGGGCTCACTTTTGGGGTCCAAATAGGAAAATAGGCTAGAGTAGGTTCGTGTCCAGTGGGAATCTTCTTAGGGTTCTTACCTTAAATTGCTAATCTCAAAATCATAAACTAGAGCAACCAATTAAAATGTGCAATCCTAAAATCAACTTAAATCATGAGGTATTCAAAGCAAGGTTATTTTGTACTTATTTGCTTTGAGTTGATTTCGACCCTTTACTTTCTAGCACCTTTTAAATTCTTGCTTTTACCTTTAAGCAATTTCATTTTCGCCTTTAAATTCTTGTCATCTACAATTACGCAATTCTATTCATTAAGCACTTTAAATTTCGCCTTTGAATATTATTTCGTGTCAATTTTTTTTCCTTACATCTTTTGCTTGAGGCTTATGTTCTTAGTATTTTAGGAGTCTTATTTCCTTTCTACTTATTTTGATTTTAATTGTGATGTGTTAAAAACAAATAAGAAGTTGTTTGAGTAGTGGTTGATTTCATTCCGAACATAGAATGCAAGTGTTCATATGATTTTTGAATCCAAAACCAACATTTTTTTCGGAAAAGTGAAAAGTGGAATGACAAAAAAAAAATATGCATGCAGAAAAAAGAATATGGAAATTTTGAATCCACAAATATAAAGACAAAAAGAAAAAGTTTTGAAAAACATTCACATTTCAACTTTCACTTTGCAAATTACTAAAGAGGATTCTATGTATATGGTAAATTGTGTTCATACTTGTGGAATTTAATCCTTCTTACTTTCACAATTTCTAAAAATCATGCAAACCTTCATAATTAAAGTTTAAGTAAGTTTCTTTGAGTCTTTTTTTTTAACTTCTTTTATTGCTTGTCTTCTCAAAGTTTTGTCATTATCTTATTTCCAATTTGGTTTAACTTTCTTTCTTTTAAGCTTTTCTTGCTTGTCTTTTTGGTATGTCGCCCCCACATTCTTGAGGCTGAAAGGCATCACTTTATAGCAATAATTGGTCACTTCAGACATGAAAGCAATTTTGTCTTCGTCAGATGGATGCATGCGTATTTGGTTGTACCCGGAGAAAGCGTCCATGAAGCTCAGATAACCGTGGCCCGACACATTGTCCACAGTACATCGATGTTCGACAGAGGGTAAGAGTCTTTTGGGCATGCGTTATTAAGGTCGGTGAAATCAACGGACATCCTCCATTTTCCGTTGGCCTTTTTCACCATTACCACGTTAGACAACCATGTCGGGTATTGAATCTCTTTAACGTGATTTGCTTATACTAGTGTGGTAGTTTCTTCCTGAATCGCCAACTTCTTTTCTTCGTTGTACTTCCTCCTTCTTTGGGAGACCGGGCTCGTCTGTGGGTCAATCATCAATCAGTGACATAAGAAATCGGGATCAATACCTGCATGTCGATGGTCAACCAGGCAAAGGCGCTCATGTTTTTTGGCAATACTTCTTGCAGATCTTTCTCGAAAGCTCCCTCTACCGATACCCCAAGTTTGAATTTCTTGTCGTTTAAATCGATCTCTTTTACCTCCCCGACTGGCTAGTCACCCCTCCCGTTGTTCCATCCTTGGGTCCGCTTCTAGGTCCGAAACCCTTTTTGAGGTTACGATAGTGTATGACCCCTTCTGAGTTTTTAAGTTGTTTTCGTAGCACTTTTTGGCCGCCTTTTGGTCCACCCTCAGGGTGATCACTAACCCAGATGGTGAGGGTAGCTTCATCTTAAGGTGAGTGATGGAAGGTACTGCCCCAAGCTTATTAAGCGAGGGTCGTCCTAGAAGCAAGTTGTAAGACGATGGGGTGTTCACTACGATGTACTTGATGGTAATGGTGCTCGCATCTATTTCGTCAGCAAAAGTCGTTCAGATCTCTACGTAGCCCCATACTTCCACTTGCCCCCCATTGAAACCAACTAAGGTTTCGTTAAAAGGCTTCAGCTAGTCCCTCAGAATTTGTAGGCTTTCGAAAGTGTTCAGGAACATTACATCAGCTGAGTTTCCTTGGTCAACAAGCACTCGATGTACGTTTCGCCCCAATATTATTACTGCGATTATGACGAGGTCGTTTTCATGAAGGGAGACATCCTCCTTGTTCGCGCTTGAAAAATATATGATCAGTTCGGGTACTAGTTTCAACTCTAAGATCTCGTGTACTAGCTGCCCCCGAGAGTAGCATTTTCAGCCTGCGGCCGATGTTCCTCGCCCCGAAAATCTGCCGACAATAGTGTTGAAATCTCCCAGCACAGGGGTGACGTGGTCGTTGTCCTTTGAAGTTGTTCCACGGGGTGGTACTTCTTTCTCTTTGGTCTGTATATACTGCTTGAGGTGACCGGCGTCTACTAACCCTACTAGTTGGAACATCAGGACCTGACATCTTTCCGTGTCGTGGCCCTGCGTTTGATGGAATGCACACCAGGCGGACCAGTTATATCCCAAGACACGGTTGGTCTTCCTGGGTTGCTCTAGCCTAGCAGAGACAACCAGATTGTCCAATAGACGCCTCGATGGGACGGTGAAAACTGGTAGGGCTGGAGGTGCTTGCGTATGAGGGACACTTTTTTTCTCTACTTCTTTATGTGCCACATAAGGTACGTACCTTCTGCCTGCGCGTTTGACGATTGTATTCTTGGCTACCCTTGATTGGGCTTCCCGGGGGCGCTCCTTGTACTTCGCTTCGGCGCTCCTATGCTTTCTTTCGACGGATAGCCTCTTCGGTAGCTATGTGTACTGAGGCGCGTTCTCGGACTTCCGTCATTGACGCCGCCCTATTCCTGAGCAGTGAATCGCTGAATGGGTTCGCCCGTAACCCTTTCACAAAGGCGTCTATTACCATCTCGTCCTGCGGATTCTGAATGCATATTGATATTTCGCAAAAACGATTGAGATATTCTTTAAGCGGCTTGCCTTCCCTTTGCCTGACATCGAAGAGGTCGACCATTCGTGGTGGTTTCACCACGTTGGTCGCAAATTGTTCACCAAACAGTTGGAAGAACTCTTGAAATGAGTGGATGGTTCCACCCGGAAGGACGCTGAACCATTTAAGGTTGTCCCAGCGAAGGTGCCTTGAAGCATTTTGCTTCTGATGGCGTCCGAGCCCCCTGAGATCAGCATCTGGGCTTGAAAAGCCTTAAGGTGTGTCGCGGGGTCATCAAGGCCTGAGAAAGCGATTTTTGGCATCATGTAGTGAGGGGGAATTGGTTCTTCCATAATGGCCTAAGAGAACGGACGGGGATCCCTCCGCCATCTTCCTTGAATTCAGTCTGTAGGTCCTGCATCCGTCCTCCCTCGGGATTTCCTTCTTGGATCCTCATTTACTCTTTGCAGCTCCTCATGTGCCCGGATGGCATCCTCCATTAGTCGTCTGGAGGCTTCGGCCTCGTCCCTTAACCTTTGTTGCTCTGCCGCAGATTCTTCCAGGAGGAGTTCCTGAGCGACTTGGAATTGCTCAACTTGTCTTCTCGACTCCTCGTTTTCGCATTGTAATGTACGCATTGTCTCCATTACCTTTTATAATGTGACAACCTCTTCGGCTTCAGGGGTTGGCATCTGTCTGGTCCTCATGATTTGTATCTTTCTAATATAATGGGAATGGTTGTGGGAACCGTTTTACCGAGGGCCCACGGTGGGCGCCAAATGTTCTCGTCGGCTCGAGGTTGGTCGAAATTCGGATGAGCTCCTGGTGGCCTCTCTTCAAGCTTTAGTGGATAAGCTTCCAGAGAACGAGTGGGGGCTCCTCCTGTGATTACACTCCGACGCTCAAGTCAGTAAGAGCATAAAATTCTGTGTATATAGTGAATATAATGTAAAAAAGCGAGTTGAGATACTTCCTGTGTGATGGAAGAGGCCCCAACACCAATCCATTGAAAGACCACCAAAATGTCAAATTGAGGCAACCACTAGAGTTCTGGTCAAAGAGGGGTCAAGAGGACGCATTCTACATGTCATAAACTCTAGTGTAAAATAGTTTTTAAATTTCTTGTCAAAATTAGCATAGGAACTTTATTTGTAATTTTTCTTAGAATTACTTTTGGCACCTAAAACACCAACCTAGGTAAACTTAGAGTTTCTAAAAACCTCTAAATTTACCTAGGCCGGTCTAGAAAGCCCATGGAGGGGGTGAGCATACAAACTAGACACACCCCTCCCCATGTGCTCATTTAGGCTCCACTTTTGGGAG
>Ga0123342_1009480_pt1 | contig 11654 bp, 2 predicted proteins | sample Turbeawhitnodule_FD_89960 | JGI IMG/M metagenome (GOLD analysis project Ga0123342, IMG submission 89960) | Root nodule microbial communities of legume samples collected from Mexico - Turtle bean Mexico white nodule | ecosystem: Host-associated > Plants > Roots > Nodule | place: Mexico: Nepantla... | reverse complement strand
CAAAGCACCAGTAGACATAAAAACTTTGCCCGCAAAGTTGGGCTTAGGATTCATACAAAAATATAAAAAAAATTAAGAAAGCAATAGAAACAAAAATGTTCAAATCCTATAACAATGAGACACATCTCTGCTTCGAACGCTTTGGGAAGTGCGAGAAGGAGGAAGCAATGGTGGTTGTTGTACAATGGTGATTGAAGAGGGACTAAGATGGTGAGAGTAGGAGAAGAACAGGGAGCGTAAAGGAAGAGGGTTCAAAATGTGTCAAAATTTATGAGTATTTTTTTTTCTTTGGATGCAACGGGTGAAAACTATAAGGAGTGGATGTAACTGGTGAAAACTACTCATTCGTAAGAAAGTGGATGTAAATGGTGACGGTGAAAACTACTGAAGAAAATGGTAACCGCCCAGTAATAATCAAATTGTTCACGTTTGGCCACTACTCACATTTCCTAATATTTATTTCTCTCTCATAAAACAGACACCCCCTCTCATTATGCAATTAATTTTCAAAATAAATTATCTCTTTCAATTCAAACGGTTGCTCCATTTATTTCAAATATTTTATTAAATTTATTTTTCTCTCATACAACAGACACTCTCTCATTATGCAATTAATTTTCAAAATAAATTATCTCTTTCAATTCAAAACCGTTTTCCCACCTCTCTTTCAATTCAAAACCGTCCCACTATGTATACCAAATATTGTAGAAAAATGAAAGAAAGGGTACAATGACCATAATACAATAATAAAATTAAATATTAATATAAGGATAAAATGGAAAAAAAATTAAGAGCAGTTAAGAGGGGAATAAGAAATGACACAATGACCATAATACAATAATAAAATTAAATATTAATATAAGGATAAAATAGAAAAAAAAATTAAGAGTAGTTAAGAGGGGAATCCCCTTTATATATAGGCATAGATTATTCATATTATTAATATTTATTAATATAATTCATATTATTAATATTATTATTAATATTATTATTATTATTAATATTATTATTAACATTATTAATATTATCATTATAATTAAAATTATTATAAATATTATTATTAATATTATTATAAATATTATTATGAATATTATTAATATTATTATGAATATTATTATTAATATTATTAGTATTATTATTAATATTATTAGTATTATTATTAATATTATTAATATTATTAGTATTAATATTCATATTATTAATATTATATTCATATTATTAATATTAATATTGTTAATAATAATAAGTATAATAAAAATGATAATCATACTAAAGCATTTTCAATAGGTATGTAGTGAATGTAAATGAGCATGTGGAGAGGAGCAACAAAGAACTTTTTGTGAATGGATGAAAGTGACACTATGGTAAAGGAAAATTTGTCACTTTTAATGACGGTTCCTCATGAACCATCATCATTTCTCAATTCCATCACTTTTGATGACAATTTTGTGCAACCATTATCATTTTTTTGAAATTTTAAATAACTATTGTCGTTTTTATACTATATGATTTTTAACGACATTAATCATCATTAAAAATTCCACTACTTCTTCTTACGATGGTGCTTCCTCAAACGTATGTTTTTTTGTCGTTGGTTGCCTACTTTGTACTAGTGATTACTTTAACCTTATCATATTATTTAAGTTTAGTGGTGTATTTAATTACCCCATTATTATTATTTTATAAATTTTATTTATTTATTATGAGCTTATAATTTTTTTTTGTATTTTATCATTGTTATTTTTTTAATGTTTATACGATTTATTGATGATTAAATTTCTAATTGAGAAATATAATTTATATCATTATATAAATGATATATTTTTATAATTATTTTTTATTTCACTTCTAATAATAAGGTAATCTTATCTTTTTAATAAAAACTATTTGGATAACTCTTTAACTGAAAAAAGCTTAATTAAGTTTCAAGTTTCTCATAATTTTTGGTTTATTGAGTACGCAAGAAAAGGTAGTGAACTTTGGTCCTTCACTATCTTCACACATAACTCCAACTTCACGCTTTCTTTTTCGTTTCCGTTCATCATTATCTAAACAATAAAAACTTTTTGTCACGATAACCACAAAACTACATTGTTTAATATTAACACAAAATAACAAGTAGACACAAGATAATATCTAGAGACAACTAAGATAACAATCATGTCATCCAATTAACAAAAAAAAATTAGACTATAGATATTCAATTGAAAAATATAAAATTTTAAAGTACTCAATAGAGAAAAAAAATTATAGGAACTTAATTGAAAATACTTAATTAAGCCACTAAAAATTCCTTCATCCCCATCCTTACAAAAGTATTCATGATTTTGTTAATATATAAAAAATGCATATAGACGTACAACGCAGGTAAAATAGTAAACCAATTCAATATGTTAAGAAATTAATATATTGATAAAGTCTAAAAAATATGAAAATAATAATAATAAAATTTGTGAAAAAAAATTGAATTGTAAAAATTTGTAAAATGATAATAGTTGTGTGGTAGAACATATAATTAGTTTTATTATTTATTATATATACTTTTCTTTCTTTATATGTCAATTAAAACTGGATGATTTTTTAAATATAAAAAAGAAATGATTCTCTTAATAAAATATAAAAAAGACTAATTAAAATAAATGAATGAAGTAATTTATAAAGTTACATTAAAAATTTCAATAATGTACAAGGCTGATTAATCATAATAACATGCATGAGAGAATCTTGGCATATTTTAATATTCCTTTTCAAAATGCAAAATATAGACACCTAATAATGGTAAATGGTTATGCTATTTTAGGGTTATTTAAACATCTATAAGTGAAAAAATATTATGTCACAATTTTTAAGTTAGATCTATTCAGACTCGACATAGAGAGTATAGTAACAATATTAAAAATAAAACAAAGAGATTTATATTGAATTATATCGAATTTTGTCTTTTATTTTCTATTTTTTTCACTTTGGTGACAAATGCAAATAAGTTGTAGAAGCTTTCATATTGGTTGACTCACTTGCTCTATTGATTTTCTATGACTGGTTTTGTACATTGGTCGTTTCTGTCTTATTGAATTGAGTTTCATTCTTCATTGAGATTAGCGGTCTAAACCTCACAATTGTTTTTAAAATTGATATTGTGGTTATTTTTGTGGATCTAAATAATGACAATGCATGAATGTCTCATTTAAATTATTGTTGATTACTTATTAATTGTTATTAGTTACTTGTTATGTGTTATGTTATTTAAATATATAAATTTAAAATTTTGAATATCCAAATTAATTGTTAAAATTAATTTATTATTATACATGAATGTTAATTATATTTTTAAAATTAAAATTAAAAACTTAGAAATATAGAAAACGATAGGGACTAATTAATTATTTTAGTTTCTATCAATGACTTAATTAAGTCACTAGTTTGTTTATAATTTTAGATATTATATTATAGATATTTTGTATGATATATTTTAGGAAAATTATATAGAAAATTTTAATTGATCATAGAAGTAAGTTGTATTATAATATATTTCGGTGATATTGTATGTTTGTGTTCTACTAATTTTATTTATATTAAGTATTATTGATGCATACATTGAATGAACCTTAATTCTTGTTTGAGATTTAGTGCAAATGGGTAAACATTAATTATTTGTACTAAATTTTGAATTGTACATTTGGAGAATTTGGGAAAATTATTTTTCATAATTTGGTAAAACGTACACATTGAAAATCTATCCTTAAATTTGATAAACTTTCGGTCCAAACTATTTTGTGAAATGACTTAGTATGACTTGATTATCTTATATTACTACAGGATGGATTATTAAGGAGAGGATGTAGGTTGACTTATATCCTCGTTCGAATAAGCTGTTAGGCCTAAGTGCTGCTAAATTTAGCAGCTACTTGGGACTAATAGCTCAATGTCATGTATCTATTATCATTCCAACGTGATATGAAGTTGAAGAGACGGAAAAAACCCTAATGTGGTAGAATATTTAGGTATTACATCCATTTTACCACCTTGTTAGTTAATTTGGTTATTATCTGGCATTCTTAATTGGTTATTACTTTATATGTCTTTTTTTCTACAACAAAATTTTGACATTCCAAATATTGATGTGATAAAAAAGGTCTTATCAACCATTGCACAAAGTGGAGGAATTTCAGGACTTTTTTGACACGTAAGTACGTGCTCAGGAAACATACATATGATAGTCCTTGTGTCAAGTACCAAATAATTAAGGAGGATTGCATGTAGTTTTGTGCCACTTGATTGGATATGTCTTGGCAGGTTAGTTTTTTTACAACTTTTGTACTTAACAAATTTCTATTGACAAATTTTGGTTGTCTCATATTTTTATTTGCATTGTAGGGGGGGGGGTGGTATGAAATGTGTCTTAGCACAGTCTAAGGTGTAATTGGTAAGCAACCCGCTTAAGAGTCTTTCACTAAACGAGTTTTAACATCTCTCTAGGACAAGTATTCTTACACCTCTCCAGGTACACCGAGTTTTAACACCTATCTAGGAACATGTATTCTTCACCTCTCCAGGTACACAAGTATTCTTGCACCTCTTCAAGTCACCAAATATTCTTACACCTCTCAGGTCCATAAGTATTCTCTACCTCTTTAAGCACACACAAATATTCTTACACCTCTTTAGGTCACCAAGTATTCTCTACATCTCTAGGCGACCAATCCTAATTTTCCTTGAGATTAAAACCTCTTAATGATTAAGAAAACACTCCCTATAGAGAGAACAATGAAAGCTCACAGGGTATACTTCATAGAGTGAAAGATCCAAAAGGTTTAGCACACAATCCAACTCACTAGATGCTCTACGAAGCAGATATAATATGTACACAAAAAAAACTCTCACACATACTTGTATGTATTGTTTCTATATCACTGTTTTGTATGTTTCTTCTTTTCCTTCTAGATGTTTATATAGTTGCAGAATGTGACCATTGAAACTTCATGTATTCTCTTTCTTCAAGCATTCGATAGACGCTTGAAATGGGATCTAATTGATTCTTCTGCGTCTTGAACGTGTAAGACAATTCAATTTGTTTCTATTTATTCCTCATAAATGGTCGTTGTATCATTAATCTTAATTCAATCGGTTGATGAAATCTGCCACATTGTTCCTTCATCAATGCAGTAGACGCTTAAATAGGAAACATTTGTTGTGATGCAATTTGTGTGTCTCTTTAGCATACATTTGCACTTTAAATTCTTTCTTTATCTGTATAAATTAACTTTGAGGCTTGATACCTCTATATTTGAGTTTTTGCTACTTCTTTCTCATTTTAGTGTAATAGACAAACAAACTTGTTTAAATTTGACTATTATGTGATGTATTGGATGATAGTCATTATTTAAGTAGATATAATTGAGTCATTGACAAAAATAACATCATAAAATGATTTTTATTTTACCTTCATGGTCATGACATAATTACATGAGTGAAATGCTTAAGATATTTAACAATCAATCTCCGTTGTCCCAATATAAGATCCAAAATTTGAAAAAATATATATGCTACTTTCCTTCCAATATGATAGTTTAATTTTTTTTGTTGATAAATTTTTCAGGTTAAAAAAATATGATTTTGTATAAATTTTTTAGTTGAAATATTTAATTATTGTTATTTAGATTTTTCTTTAGATTTTATTTGAAGCTAAAATTAATATTATTTAAAAAAGTTCAAAAATTATCTCACACCATGCTGGATGGATAATTCTTAGAGAGAGAGGTTTTCATCTCTTTCAACCCTGTGGTTTCTATCTTGATGAATATCACAGTGTCTCTCAATCGTTGGCAAAAATGCAGCTTAATAATGTAAAACAACATTACATTGGTAATTTGGTGGGGAGTAATCTATTCACACTTTTGAGATCATCACTTTCAGAATATGGAAAGTGCACATATTAGCGATCACGTATAAAAAATTGTTCTATTCAATTGTAAAATATTCTTCAATCTTTTTATCTTTATTAATTAGGTTTTTAATTCCACTTCTCCCTTTTGCTTTTCCACCCTCTCTTTTGACCAGCAAAGCTTTACTTAGCGAAACAGCAAAGGAAGCAAAACAGAAAAAAAAAACAATAATATATATATATATTTATTATTTTCGTACGTTAATATAGTCTCACATCACTGAAAAGTCAAAGTCAAGGTCAGGTTATATACTCCCTCCTCCCCAAGCCACCGAGATAACTTTTAAAGACAAAACCATAATGAAACACTGAACTCCAAAGCAGATAATACCTCAGATGCAATGATTGACTCTAACGATACTTTCTCTCATACTTGAGTTTGAAATATATATATTATGTAAAGTGCTTTTTGATTTAAGTTTAACGTGAAAAACGTATACTGGTGCATAGCAAGAGGGGGAATTATGCATGAGTCAAAAGGAAGTTGAAATGACAAAAGTTAGGGAAAAATAAGTTACAAAGAGACTTTGTTATCTAACCAGTAATTGTATCTTCTGGTTTATGTGTTACCCTATTTAGTCTATATCATCCACAATGAATTTTCCCTTAAAGGAAACTAAACTATAGTGTCTACAAAGATATCTCTTTGCATATAAAGGTTCATTAATGTGCACTTTCCATCACGAATCTCACTTATAATCTATATGATAACTAAAAGATAACAGTTAATTTTTAAAATTTTGAATATCCTACATATTCTTAATTATATCTATGTATACTGTATCACATAGTTAATAAGTTAATGGCTATTTATGTATGATTTATTTTTTTTGCATTTTGTATTGAGATTCTAAAAAGCACACCAAATAGCGATTGATATGCTTTCCATGTCATGATATTTTTTTCCTTTAGTGTATAATTAATAATTAATGGCCGTAAAATCTTGGTAGTAAGCTCCATGCTAACTGCAAGTTGCATTAATTTAATAATTCCTATTACAAACCACTAATAAAGATTGATTATACAGGGCCTAAGACTGAAGCACGATCGTGACTCCAAAGAAATCAGTAACATTGGTAACAATTATATGAGTCATTTGACAAGATCTTGATTAATGTGAAGTCTCCGTGTGGATAACGATTATGTAATTTAATAATAATATTATAGGTTAAATATATATTTTTCTCTAAAACTATGAAATTGATTTTCGTTTATTCTAAATTTTATATTATTTAAGAGTTTTAGTTTAATTTGAGGTTTCAATTTATCTATTGGGTACTTACAGTGAACATCTTTTTTAAAAAACTAATAAAAAAACAAACAATCGTATACAAAATATTCATACTAATCATTTTCATACTCTTAATGGTCTAAAGTTTGAATTAGGAAAAAACATATTTAACCCTAATATTATTTACATAAATATGTTCTCTCATATATCCTACAAAAATTTAATCCTCATATTTTATTCTTTTGTTTTCTTTTTCTCATTTTCCTCTATACCTGCAAATTTGTCTTAATTTTATATGAATTATAGTTGATAATATATATTATTAAAAGTAAATCATTAAATAGAAATCAACTTTAATAAAAAAAAAAATTAGTTGTTATATTAACTAAATTAGATACTATTTAAAAGATTGAAAAAATTATTGTTATCTAAATTAGTTTCTATGTTGATAAATAGTTTATAAATTAGTATCTAACTAGGTTTTTGCTGGTTTTTTTTATGCAGATAAAGTCTCTTATGGGTTTAGTATCTGTTGATTTCTTAAGTTAGGAGTGGTTTATGTATAAGGGTTGTGACACCCCTTAAGTGTCCCATTTTATTTTATTAATTCATTGTTGACACTACAACAATTATTGCTTTAGGCAACAGTATAAAACCGTGGTCTAAAGCATTAAAACCGTGACCTAAAAAAAAGTATCTAACTAGGTACTAAGGTTTTAGCTACCAACTTTAGAATCTAAATAATTGGTAGCTAAAACTTTGGTAGCTAATTAGATACCATTTAGAAACTATTTATCAACAATAAAAACTAATTTAGATACCAATAATTTTTTAGTCTCTAAAATAATATATAATTTAGTCAATATAACAAATAATTCTTTCTTGTCTCTAAAATTAAATTCTAGTTAATCTTTTGTGGTTAACACATGTAGGTGATTATGGTTGGGTAACTTGGTATGGTGTGGTAATAATAGATGGTTAGAGAAAATTCTATATATGTCATGATGGTTAGTTGGCTTTGGTTGTTTCTTTGGGTAGAACTACTGGTTGACTTACTTCTGTGTAGGGATGAAAGTGTTTTGTGAGCTGATTGAAGTCTGTACTGTAAATGCAAAGAGCTATTTTTAAAGAGTCACCTCCTAAGTTAGGATCTATGCAAATTACAAGTAGCATATGTGGAGTCAAACAACATGTATTATGGATGGTATTTAATGTTCTAATTATGAAGGAGATGATTTTTTTTTTCCTCGAGTGAGTTTTTTTCTGTTGTGTTAGTCATAGTGGTCTAATCTTGGGTGACTTTATTTTCATCCTATATGTTTGCTACTATATGAGTTATATGAGTGAAATGTGAAAGAGAAATTTATAGGTTTATGGGAATTTTTTATGAACATTTTTGTGGTCTCATTTGTATAGAGTTGATTGTTTGTAGATGGGTTGGGTACCCCAAGTACACTTTTATTTATTTATATATTCTTTTTTGCTGATAAAAGAACAATAATTTAGGTTTCAATAAATAATGAAATAAAATAAAAAAAACATTTTAGGGATACTTCAACCCATAAACAAAAGATAGACATGAAACTTTTAGAACAAATCCAAAAACAAAACAAGGACCTAACAAAATCAGCAACATAGCATTATAGTATACTTAGGCAATATAGTAAATAATTATTTTTTATCTCTAAAATTAATTTTTATTTAATGATTTTATTGTAATATTTACTGAATTATATAGATAATTTAATATTTATATGATTTATTTGAGAACAAACTAAGAATAAAAAGGAGGGATTAGTTAAAAACAGAATGAAAATTTCACAATATGTTTGACACTATAAAGCACAACACCAATAAAATTGAATCCGAATGTCCCATGAAGAGGGCCTAACTAGAAAAAGTTCACTCTCGTGGGTTTAGAATATACCATGGCTCTTGACTAGAACCACTAATGTTGTCTCTGTGTTTCTACTTTCCGAGATTGTTTCATTTTTCTTTTCAAAAAGAAGCTTTTGGAGTGATGCAAGCTTTCCAGGGTAAAGTAAATGTATAGCATTCAACAAAGAACAGTAGTGGCATTGCGTGTAACCCACAAATAAAAACGTTAACAAAAAAAATATTTACAACCAAAGCATGTGATGCTGAGTTGGAAAAAGGGACTAAAAGACAAAACAAGATGGAAAGAATGCCCTAGGAATCTTCAAACATATATTTAGGTTTAACCATGAAATAATTTTCTAACAACATCATAAGATTGAGTTAAGGTTATACTTAAACTTTAAGATGATAATTAACGATATTGGCCAGGTTTATCATATCATCTACTACTATACCATCAATAAATAACATAGTTTTATATTTGAAACATTTAATTGTTTTAGAGGTATATAATTGAAATAAAATACACAGAAAAATGGGTGCAAACTTATTTCATTAGTGAATTCTATATAATTAGTTAATTTGAAACCTAAATTCTATAAATAAGAAATTGAAATTTGAAAACTTGATAAGAGCTCTCACTGCTCACAATTCGAAGAACTTTTCTTCATCATCTTGTCCCTGTAGCATATTTGAGGAAGGCCAAAAGTCACACCTTTAGAGCCATTTGCATGCCTTTAGAATATGGACCCAACAGAATCCTCGATTGTAGCGTTAGGGCTTGCATAGACCCCCACCACCCATGGAAGAAAATATTTTAATACATGAACAAAGAGAAAGTTGGAAGAAGATAAAGAATTGGGAGAAGAATTATATATACACAAATCCTTCAATAAATTAACTGCATCATGATACAAAGTAATAGTGATGTGAAAGAATGCCTTGTTTGTTCTGTGATATCGAAGCAAAGAAGTGTGTTTGCCAACATTTGTTTGAACAATAGTGGAGGAGAAACTTTTGGATCTTTAGGTCACGGTTGTGTCAACAATAGGAACGAGCATTGTCCCACTTTATTCAGGCTTGTCCTAATTGTCAAATAGTTTATCATTATGTGTCATTGGTTTGCGCAAAAGATCATTCTGTGGTTTAAGATCATTTGGGTTTGGACCAATAATTTAGGTTACACGGACAAACCTAAATTTCTTATAATATGTAACCATGACCAAACCCTTATGAGTATTTCAAACCTTGTACACCAGCTGCATAATTATATGTTTATAAAGTAAAAGCTGGTTTTGTCTGTGGGTCGGTCTCCTAAGCTGTCAAAATTTGATGGGTTAGGTTGGTATTTTTAATTCTTCATTTTCCTTTGATTCATCCTATTTAAATCACCAAACTGGCATATCAAAGGCGAGATGAGGTAGCACGAGCTGATCCATTAGTCTGCCTTTTTTTAAATTAAAAATTAAAAAATAATTTAAAAGATTAACTTTTTTTATTATAGTATTTGAATGATACGATTATACAATAGTTTGCTGATAAAAAATTTTTTTACAATAGTCTTGTAACATAAATTAATGTAATTTAACATGTAAAGGTAATAATCATTTTATTTTATCTAATTAAAAAAAATTAATTAATCAATTAAAAATAAAAATTATGTATATAATTCTCATTTATGTATATAACTAAATGTGATTTTAATATATATATATATATATATATATATATATAAACAATTTTTAAAAATATACAATTTAAGAAAAACAAAAATTGAAAAAATAAGTTGGCAGACTTATTTAAACAAGTCAAGATTTTTAACTTTTATTATAGCGACCTGGCAAACACATACCCATTACAACCCTAACATACATGTCCTTCCCCTCCAAAAACATACTTATAGATAAGCATTATTGTATGCAACATAAACATGAGAACATTACATACACTAGATAACTAGTATTATACTTATTTTAGTATTCTAGAGCAAAGTATAGAACCAACATTTCTCCTTCGTTCAATATATCCTTTTTGTCTTAGCTTCTACACTTTAAACCTTCCTTACATATTGCATACAATTAAATGTCTTGGTAGAGTTAAATGTATTGGTAGTGCAAACATTGAGTTTTGTATCCTTGGACTCCTTATCATAAATGAACTTTTTCAAGAGTGTGTATTTAAGAAATTGTTTTCCTACATGCATGAAAAATACAAAGATACCAAACTATCCAACTTTCTCATTTCCACATCCTTGATCTATCCACCTCTTATAAACTTGCTTTAAGTACAACACTATCCTACAACAATCAACATTTTCCGTATGTAAATATTGGCACCATTATGAATGGGATTCGAAGCCAGGTTCCTTCCGCAACCCTTTAGCAACCAAAGAAAATTTAACCACTACACCAAACAAATTCTTTAGTTTTAATATGATTTTTATTATACTCATTATTATTAATAATATTAATAATATTAATAATCTATACCTATATATAAAGGGGATTCCCCTCTTAACTACCATCTTATTTTATTTTAATTTTATCTCTATCTTTATATCTTATTATTTTATTTGTCATTTTGTGAAGAGTTTAAATTTTATAT
>Ga0123342_1009478_pt1 | contig 11655 bp, 6 predicted proteins | sample Turbeawhitnodule_FD_89960 | JGI IMG/M metagenome (GOLD analysis project Ga0123342, IMG submission 89960) | Root nodule microbial communities of legume samples collected from Mexico - Turtle bean Mexico white nodule | ecosystem: Host-associated > Plants > Roots > Nodule | place: Mexico: Nepantla... | reverse complement strand
GTACATTAATGCCTGCTAACCTTGATTTATGGAAGTTGATCTTCAATCCTGAGGCTAACTCAAAGCCCCTCAGAATGGCCTTCAAGGTTAACACATTCCCAAAGGTATCCTCACAGAGAAAAAAAGTGTCGTTCGCAAACTGTAGAATACACATCTCCACCTCATTCCTTCCTATCTTAAGGCCCGTTAGCATATTAACCTTCAAAGCTTGTCTTACTCCCATTTTTTTTCATTATGTTGTTATTCACAAAGAAGATAATTACAAAGACTTACTAGACTTATACAAAAGTTAGTTAAATTCTATAAAAGGTTAGGCACTAGACAAGCGAGATGCTAGATTTGGACTATGGAATTTTAAAACGTATATTGAATACTTAGTTTAGGTTTGACTTGACTTATTTTTATCCCACTTACTCCCATTTTTTTATATGTAAGTCTCATGCTTTTATTTATATATGGCATCTTTCTACATTAACTAGTTGGTAATAAAATAAGCATTAAAACCCATAAATGAGAGCAATATAATAATCAAATCACAGTATTAATAGAGAAAAAATATACATTGAAAATGTAAAAGATTTTTATATTATCTTTCAATCACAGATATAGGTAGTTTATTAATTTACATATAATTATTTAAAAAGTAAAATCGATGTTGTAATGTATAAATACTTGAGTTTAATTTTAAAATTTAACTAGAAAAAAATTTAGTTTGATTGCGGGGAAAGTATCCATATTAACCCTTAACCTAAACTTGATGAAATCCGGATTTTACTGTTAAATTAGAATGAAAGCAAAATAAAAATTTTGTTCACATATACTTATATGAATTGTTTATTTTATTTTTCCATGTTTAAGGATAACAGTAATTTGGACATCTTTTAGAAAAAGAAGGGTAGAAAGTTACCCTTTATCCTTATGATTAACAATATTGGTCACCTTTTTACTTTGCTTCCCTCAATTGTTATACCTTTTGGATTTTGCTTTACTTTTGACCCCATGAAAGAAGAAACAAAGCACGAAGATGGATGAAGTAACAAGTAGCAGTGCATTATTATGGTGAGATGGAAGAAGCCAAAAGGCACAACCAAAAAAGTGCAGTTAACTTCCCCGCAAGCAGAAAACCTTAATGAACGCTTTGCTTTGAATGGAAAAGAATATGCACATAACATATAATCTCCATCATTGATCATAAAAGAAGAAAAGAAAAAACTCCAAACTCACATCACATGAATGAATATGGAAAAAAACCTTTCTTCTCTTCCAATAACCGATACCCTTATCCCCTTCCCCCGCCACCTCTACCGTGCTCCTATGAACCCCATCACTTATCTATCCATCCATCAATCTTTCTCTTACCCCTTTTTAGCCTTTGCTTACAAACTCATCCCTCTTTTTTGCCTCTCATCTTCTCACATTCACACATGCATATGTTTCTACCTTTCATGTTCCCCCCATCATCTTATCCCTTTACACTCAATTATTAATTTGCCTAACACACACACCCCCACACACAAACCACAAAAGGTAAAAAAATAATAACATCTATAACTCTTTTTTTTCCAATCCCCGTTCAAGTAATGTAACTTTCATTATTTCGATCAGCTTTTCTATAGAGTGTATAAGAATTAATTATCAGTTTCATTTTGCACTTATAGTTTCTATAACATACCAAAATCTGATACCTAACCACAACATTAATCGGTCTGATCCATGTCTATATATATATATATATATATATATATATATATATATATATGTATATAAAGTATGATATAATAAAGTTGATCTGTTATATAGGGTATGTTTGCATGCAACACATGTATAGTGATTTGCACAATTTATAAGAGGTTTTTTAGAAAGGAAGATGGAATAGTGTTAAACCTATGACATGTTTAGGGGTGTGTGTAGGTTAATTTCTTCAGCAAGAGATTCTGGCGGCAATCAATAAACAGTGTTTGGATCCTTTATATAACAGTTATTTCTCTGCAACAAATTAGGATAAGTACAGTACAGTATCCTATATATTGGTTATTAAAAATCAGAGTACTCTTATAATTGGTTAATTCAGGTCAAGATATTCTGACATTTGCCATTGTGTTGCTGCAGAAATTCAAGTCCTCTAGGAACCTGCTATTGTGGTCAAATGAACAGTTTGTATGTAATTATCATTGGGGGGCATTCATGGCTGATATGCTTTTCTTATTATGGTTTGTTTTGGAATGATAAGAGAGAAAATATGAATAGCAATACATTTTAGGAAAAAGATAGTATTTTGGGTAATTATATTATAGGTGTAACTTATCCACCAACTTTTGTCAATCATTAGTTTGTAATTTTTAAAGAGTTTTTTTCTTATAATTATATTTTTTTTCGTGCATTTTATTTGAATATGATATTTCGCTTTAAAAAAAATCTGAATCTAGTTTCATTCGTTGAACCAATTCACCTAAATTTTTATTTACAAAAAATATATAGAAGTTTCTTCAATCACATTGCGTGTTTTTTTTATAATAATTATTTTTAAAATTATATATTACTATGACTTTTTTTATTGAAATTTTAATTTTTTATTTAACCAAATATACATGTTTGTCTGTTTCTTCTTTTTTACAGCTGATTTTCTATTTTATAACATGTAGAATTTAATTTCTTTCAACAATTTAATAAGGTTAATTTGGTATAAGAGTTTGAAAAAGAATAATAAAAAAATTAAAAAAATTAAATATTCTAATAAAACGTGTAAACCACAAAGAGATACGTGGTTTATTAATGGCTTATTGATGTAGGTTAAAGAAAATAAAAAACAAAAAATATTCTTTTTCTTTATTGCAATTTAAATTTCTAAATCTTTTTCTCTCCTTTCATTTCCTTTTTCGTCCGTGCAACACACGATAATATTTTGGAAATGCTCTTCCACATGAGGCATCTTATGCGCAGTTTCGTGGAATTATTCACATCACATGCTAGACTAATCGGTGGTCACTCAGATTCCAGTATAACATATTCATTACTCCATTTATATTTATTAACCAAATTTAGTTAAGTTTCATTGATGCCCTTAAAAACAATTTATTTATTTATCACACGGATTTACTATGATAAAAATATCTTAAATATATATCTTGAGATTCTGCTATAGCCTCATACTTATCATTTTCAATTCAGTAATAATTTGGTCAGGAGACTAAAATTTGGACGAGATGAAAGGCACCATATCTTGCGGTGTTCATGAAATTTTGAAAGGAAACAGTAGTCGTATCTTAGAGGTAGGCACTAGCTAGCTAGGTGAATGGAAGCTTTAAATTCACAGGTTGGCAAAGGAGAAAAGAAAATGCACAATTTTCTTAGGAATTAATGCTCCTCACTGTTGGTGGGGTGTCACAGTTCACAAATACATATTCGACAGCGTATAAAAATATATTATGCAGGAGAAGAAATCAAAGGGTAATTTATAAGGAGTGCTAAATAATCTAGAGTTGGATATAATCTAGAAGAAGAAATGGGAAGAAATACAAAGAGGGTTGTGATTTGTTTGTGAAAAAGCGACGAGTTGAAGTTGGAATATATGAAGCAGCTAAAAAATGGAAAGAGGAGAATGAGAAAAGCAAAGCCACTAATATAACAAAAGAATATAGATGTACACGATTCATCAAGTCCTTACCCTCGATAAAACCTATGAATACAAAAACTAACATAGAAAAGACCTGGATATCATAAATCTATACAGTGTATGTGTACCCAAGAACTTTCCTATATATCATGTCTAGTACTGTGTATGATCACGTTTATGATGATAAAATCAGTATGTAGAGGACTGTTTGAAACCAAAATAAAAAAAAGAAAGAAGAAAAAGGTATGTGATGATTAATTACTATGCACGATGCTGATGATCCCAAAATGAAAAACCCATGGATCTGCAAACTTGCTTTATGTAATTCTCTTTTCCTCTTCAGTAGTCATCCCACTGCAGGCATTCCAAATCTGAGAGAGGTGCAACTGAAGAAGGACCTTCAAGATCCTCGTACAATGCGCGATTTCTTCCCATGTTGTCCTGCTTCGAAACCACCGAGGATGTTTCAGTGTTTCTGTCGTTGCTTAAGCCCGTTTCTTGTGAGTGGTTAGAAGAGAATTGCTCCATCTTGCACTGTTTCTCCAGTATTCCGCCCAAGTGCTCGTTGTTCTTGGCTGCAAATGCTCTAAGGATAGCTTGATCGTGGTTGGTAATGTTGTTGTTGTTACCGAAACCCGAGCCTTCAATACTTGGCATGATGGAACTTCTGATCCTGTTTTGGTGCACATAGTAATCAGAGAACATGTTTGAGGGTTGTGAGAGTGTGTTGTTTCCAATTGGGTTAACGTTGTTGTTGAGATTGGCTTGGTTGGAGGTGTAACTGATTGTGGGAATCTCATAGCTTCTGTGGTGGTCTTCTGGCTTGATGAGAAGCTGGTGGTGGTTGTTGATGGAGAAACTGGGAAGATAATAACCCTCTGATTGTGATTTAGTTGATGAAAGTGGGTTAGTGGTGTTGGTGTTGCCATAAGGAGGATCCATGAGAGGTGGAAGTGAAGAATAGTCAAGTAGATCATCCCCAATGGAGTTTATCCTCAGAAGGCCAGGAATTGAGGACTTTTTGACATCTGTGTTCTTGTGAAAAACCCTTGAGACAACCCATTCGTCCTGCAATGATAGTATCACCCAAAAGGAAAAAAGAAAAGAAAAGAAAAAATAAACAGAAAACTGTTAGCTTTGTTGAGACAACTATAATAAAACTAAAGCTATATGAAAAAGGAAACACATGAAAGAAACTCCCAAACTAACACAGAAAAGACACTTTTCTAAAAGGAAAAGGTTCACTTTTCATACCTTTGCTGCCTTAGGAAGATTGTAACTTGCAAATTTGCCCTCCAATCTGAATTCATGCATGACCCAATTGGTCTTCTCACCCTTTGGAGCTCTCCCTCTATAGAACACAAGGGTCTTCTTCATCCCAACAAGGTTGCCTTTCCCTTTGTAAATCTCCTTATCTTTTCCAGTGGCCTTCCAGTACCCAGATTCTGTTGCTCTATTGGTTCTCATGCCAGTTGGATACTTCCTATCCTTTTGGCAGAAGAAGTACCACTCTTTCTCCCCTATCTTGGCTTTCTCTGTAAAACATAAACTCAAGCCAGTCAATATTTCATCAAACTTCACAACAACCAAATTAAAACAGAAGCCAAAGTCACAAAACAATTAACTTACTCGGTAAATCCCAAGGTTCGCACTTATTCAAATCAGCCTCTCCAATTGCAATTGCACTGAAACTACTATTCTTCACCTTCTCAGTGAGATAATGAGTGATTATCTCCTCATCTGTAGGGTGAAACCTGAAACCTGGAGGCAAATCTAGAGGCTCCTCGCCTTTGTTCAACACAATAGGCTCTTCCATAAAATCAAATATAAAGGTACTATATATATATATGTGTGTGTGTATATATACCAGAAAAGCCTTTTGTATTTTGAAGCTAGCAAAAGAAGAAAGAAAAGAAGAAAGCTATATATGTGTTTTAGAAGAGAAGGAGAGAAAAGAGGGAGGAAGAATGAATTCTAAGAAGCATAAATGGAAGAGAGCTATTAAGAAAGTGTAACGAAGGGAAGATGGTGTGTTTAAATAGAGGAGCGTGTGCATATACACCTCACACGCTGGAAGATCCGTGGTGTGCAAGGCACTTGCTGAGGAAGCCTACAATTGGTGTTTTGTTTTTTCTTTGTTTTTTTCCCCTATGGTTTTTGTTTTCAAAATACGTGTATTTTATTGGTATATACATGACGTATATCCTATCCGGGTGGTTTCTTCGCTATATCTACCCCTTTGAAAACGAATGTGAGTGAGAAAAAGAAATGGTAAAAAAGGTGCTTTCAAAGCTTGTGGGCCCCAGTTCCAATAGGCTCCCCCACTTTTTCATATTATTAAAAATAATGAAATAAAAACAACTTTATCCGCTAGCTTCAACCTAACTTTTGCAGATTTTCATTACCTGTTTGCATCATCCATTACCCCGTCTCTGTTCAAATCTGTGGAACTGTGGGAGAGAAAGTTGAAAATAAAAAACAAGTCTTCTCCTTCATCTCCCTTTTGCTTCCCACTATGTGTGCTATTGAAAACAGATGTTGCTACTTCTGCTACTGCTACTTAAATTTTCATTTTTTCTACAAATACCAGCAGCTTTAGGTGGGAAGTGGTTGTTTCAGTTGGTGGCTAGCTTGGCTCATCTGCTTCATATAATATTACTATACACATTTGCATCACTTCCTAACCTCATTGAAAATTTAATACCAATCAAATAAATCATATCTAATGCTAATATGATTGCCTAGCTTTAATTTATTATGCTAATTAGTATGAAATATATTTATAATTATATTGGAATCATGGCAACAATTAATTCCCACGCAGTGCCTGATGGGAAGAATCCAAAGGCTTTCACAGTTTCACACCTATAAGTCAAAAAATGAAGCAGTAATAAAGGATGGTGAATTTTCCAAGAGCTTTCCAAAATGTTCCACTCTTACCAGGCAATGTGTACATAGCCTACCCTCTAAAATTTTGTGTTGATTTTTTTTATCAGTAATTTTGTGTTGATTTGTATAATGTGGGGCCTTTTTTTTTTTTTTTTTAAAAAAACCATCTTTACAACTGTTATCTTATCACCAGTAAAATAAAATTAAGAATCAACATCTGCATCCCTCTTTCTATGTATATTTTTATAAACATGAACTGAAAATAACATTAGGAAGATTATAGTATGTACATGTGTCAAAAGAAGGTAAATATTGGAATATTTTGTAATTCGATTTTTAAATATTTGCCCTTTTGACATCAGAAGTTACAAGTAGCTAGGCTTTAAATTAAGATATAAATTGGAGGGAAGAATTAATGAATCTGTCTTACTCTAAAAATTAAATCAAATACATGTTTTAATAATGTTAAGCACCGATAGCTGATTTTGTTGGTTTGGATGAAAACAATGTATAGAAGTCATTATCATAAATAAATATTTAATTTCACCACTTGTCGTGTATATACGAATAGGATGGACTAGCCACTAAACAAATGGGCTGAATATTGACACCATCTCTGCAACTTCCTTGAAACTTCTAAGCCGAATTTGTGAGATAATAATAAAATGGTCAATATATGGAGGGCATGGAACAAAAAACATGCTCACAAATACCCATTTTAGTAGACCCTCTACTCTACTAAGCATATACCATTAATGTTAATAAAGAGATATTAACACTGAGCAAAAATAAAATAAAAAAAATAAAGAGATATTAACTCTCATCAAAGCCTCACTTTTAGAGGAAATTAACAAGATGATTAAGGCTAATTAAAATCATCTTTAAAGGTCAGCATGATTAGTGCTTTCCTAATTTGGCTTTGGTGAGCCGTAGCTGCCTTCCTAAATCAATATAAATGGGCAAAGAAAAAAAAAATAACGCGTCTCAATAACGAGATCCAAGGGTGAAAAAGTGAAACATTCCGGCGCCGACATTGAAAAAAAATGAAAACTAGGTTGTTTTTTGGTTAGAATCACTGTTCCAATCCAACACCACCACCTCCTCCTCGTTGAATGCGTGTTGCTAATTTGTTTATGCTAAAACTAACCAGATTAACTGACTAATGACTACCTCCAAGATTTATTAATTCATAATCTTACATGTTACAATTTTTTTAAACACTACTGTTCATAAACTATTTGCATTATTTTTATATATCCAAGTTCGTTAAAATCCACACCCACTTGACACGTGTTCACATTATCAGAAATGAATGTGGAGCTGAGCTGGAAAATCATTTTTTAAAAAGATGATTATAGTTAATGTTAATTTATCATTTAATCTTTAATTTAATTAAGCGTGTCAAAATCGTAAAAGGGTAGTGAGGTGTTAGAGTTAAAATGTTTGGCTGTGGCTGATTCTGCCACATGGCCTCCTAATTTCGCGAGACAATAATCAAACCCCACCACTCCATACGGAATAAATTCCGCTAAACGCACTTTTTTTGTTATTCAATATTGAGTTTCATTTTACATTACTGATTAGTGATTGGAATTATTCGGATTAAAATAGGAAAATTATAAAATAATGAAAACGTGTGGACCCCTTCTTTGCTCGGAACATGCTTTGTTGATAATTATTATTATATTGGTATGTGATAAAATAACAACATAGAGGGTGTGTTTGGATTGGAATAGAAGGCTTGAGAGACCCTTTATTTATCTTGCTCTTAAAACTGTTTGACTTTTGAACAACGAAACACAACCGCAAAAGCCAGAATGGAAGCATTCTCCACAGTCCTCACAAACCCCAAACAGGTGACGCTTTATGAGAACAACATGCTTGATTGCAAAGCACCATAAAGGGAGCGTATTTTAAAGTATTAAAAACCAAAATAAAATACATATATAATGGTTGATTAATTTTTTTGCCTCTTTTAAATACCATATCGTATCCAACTAATGACGCTAGATACAATAATTGGTATTCAAGTTTTGTTAATCTCTACCTTAAGACAAACACAAAAACCTCCATTTAACAGTTTTATGATATAGTTAAAAAATTCATTAAAAGCAAAGTTTTCTTTTAAAGTAGTTAAATCCCTATAGCTGTGCCTCATTGCACGCGTTGGCACATTGATTGACATTGAATGAAGAAATGTGGAGTCTGAGATGAGAGCACAGTGATGTCACATGAAGGTAGGTTTTGATTATATATATAATCCTAGTTCTCTTATCTTAATTAATGTGATTATTATGATTAATGAATGGCATGGTGGGCCAAAGAGGGTGGGGTTGGGTAACACCAATTATTGGTGATATACTAACCTAAAGCGCAGCAATATGAGATTAATGGGAAAGTGTAGGAACCATTCCTTCTAAAATTTGTTACACTGTTTCGTAGTTTCAGACAGTTGCCTCCAAATGGACAAAATTAATCAATTCTAAATTGTTTCTCCCAAGAATAGTGAGAAACAAACGCTTTGTTCTCCGCTAATAGAATCCTGTTTAGAGCATAATCAACACTCTTCCTCACTTCTCCTATGCCTTCTGCTAAAACATAGGACTTCCTTCTGTCTTTATATAATCATTCTCATCGTATTAAAATAATATTTAATCACGGAAAATCGCATTCTCCTAACACTAATTGTTACAAATTGCATATTCTAATTACCATTTGATTGCCACTTTTAAAATTATGTTACATGTTATGGTTTATATAGTAACACACTAATTTGGTGAAAAATAAATTTATTCTAACTTTTGATAAATCTACATATTTCTAGTAATTTTAAATATTATTTTTTATTTTAATTAAGTATTGTGTCTCTTACAAATTTGAATATTTTTAATTGAGTTCTTAATAAAAAAAATCAATTAAATACTCAAAAATATTATATTTTTCAATTGAGTTTTTGTCATTAAATTTTTTCGTTAATTGGATTATGTGACTCTTATCTTATCTCACTATCTTAATTACTTGTCTCCATATGTTAAAAGAATATGAGGTTTTGTGGTTAATATAAAACAATATTATAATTAGTGTAAAACAACAAATGACTTTTATTGCTTTTATTTAAAATATGTTTGACAACAAGAGACCGTTTGTTGATCGGTATATTGGATGACATCGAAGCCACTAGGGAGCATGATAGTCTCATTATCCAACATGTTTTCAATTAGAGCAAGAAAAGTCACTTATTGTTTTACATTAATCGCAATATCGTTTTATATTAACCATAAAATCTTAAATTTCTTATTACGTAGAGACAAGTAAGCAAAATGATCACTAGTACAAAAATTATTGTATGACGACATTCCATGGACAACGGTCAATGAATATGAGTTATCTATTTAAACAGAGTGACATTTTTGAAATTATTGTGAACATATAGACACCGATTAAAAGTAAAATTGTCGTCTATATATAGAAAGAAAGCATAGACGATGATCATTAAGGAGAACCATTGCCTAAAATGTTGCAATAGACTATAGTTTTTGGGCAAATGTAGTCTAATGTTGGCCTTTGAGATAAACGACGATTATTTACTAAGAACCATCACCTATATTGCTTTCTAGAAACTCAAAACCCTTTCACACCTCACTTGTGCGTTCATCTCTTTCGAGCTCTCTCTTTTTCTCTGCAATATTCTCCTTTGTGCGTTCATTTGCACTACCCTTGCTCCATTGCTTCCCTTTGCTCCTTTTCTCCATTGTTTCCAAACCTTCTACAACTTCATTTCTCCATTGCATCTTTAGTGGAAAAGCTTATTTCGTTCCTCTAAAGCTAACTTCGCACCTCTAGGCCGCCACCAGCTAAGCTTCCTCTGCTCCCCCCACGAGAGTTGCCTGTGCCACGCCCCCGCCACTAGGTTAGTTCATTTTTTTACTGTTATTTATTTATTTTTATTTTTTGATTAAATTTTATCATTAATTTAATATATAGGTTAAATTATAAGTATAGTTTCATAATATTTTAGTTAGAATTCTTAAGTTGGAATTTTTAAGTTTGAATTCATTAATTTATATTGGATTTGACACATTTAATTGTGTCGCAATCCATTCTTGTATAAATGTTTCGTCCATTTTAATTGCATTTTTTTTGTTTTAGTAAAAACTCATATTAGGCATCACTATGAAATATGACATTTCAATTAGGCTAACACCCCATAAATCAACAATATGTCATCACATGAGACATATCATAAAAGAGAAAAAAAAGGTAGAAAAACATAAGGGGACAACATTAAACCCATGTAAAAGTAATAAAAAGCACTCCCAGCAAAACCCTAAGTTATGCAAAATATAGGGAGTTGAAACCTATTATGAAAGAAATCTAGAGCAATAGAAGAAGGAAAAGCATTATACCATTAATATTCTCACTTATTCTTAAGACCTAAACAAGCCAAATTATCTACATAGTGGTTGCCTTCCCCAAAAAAATATATGAAACCTTAAACTCCATATTTCCATATCTTCAAGCGTTTGATTTAATAGCCGCATTTGTAAATCAAAGCGTTTGATTTACAAATGCGGTTATTCAAATAGCCGCATTTATAAATCAAAAAGCTTGATTTACAAATGCGGTTTTTACGTTTAGCCGCATTTGTAAATTGTTTTTACCCTAAGAATTTTACGCGCTCAACAGTTTCGTAGTTCATTCTCCGTTTGCGCTCATCTCTTCTTCGTTTTCTCTCGTTTGCGAACTTCTGCATTTTCGAAGGTACGTTATTCGTTTCCATTGCCCCTCACAACTGCATTGAACTCCATTAATGGCTTTCGCTTTCCATTGTGCTTTCATTTTTAATGGGTTTCGCTCTGCATTTGAAGGTATATTGTTCCATTGGCTCGCCGCTCCGCCACTGCATCCGCCGCCGCTCTCGCCGCCATTGTCGTGTTTCCTCTTTCTCCCCTTCCACTCTTCACCAACAACGTACCCACAAGGTTGGTTTTTACATTTTTTAATTTTTTTTTGCATTTTTTGGATTTTGCTTTATGTATTATAATTTATTGTGTATTTTAAATTTTATATTATTTAGTATTTATTATATTTCGAATTTGTATGTTTTTTATGTATTATAATTTGTATTTTTCAAAATTTATATTATTATAATT
>Ga0123342_1009477_pt1 | contig 11657 bp, 3 predicted proteins | sample Turbeawhitnodule_FD_89960 | JGI IMG/M metagenome (GOLD analysis project Ga0123342, IMG submission 89960) | Root nodule microbial communities of legume samples collected from Mexico - Turtle bean Mexico white nodule | ecosystem: Host-associated > Plants > Roots > Nodule | place: Mexico: Nepantla... | reverse complement strand
TTTTTTATATATATATATATATATATATATATATATATATATATATATATTTTATTCGTTTTTTAATTAGTGGAACATTTACACCTATTTTGTTTGGCTTGAATAAAATCATGTACTAATTAAATCCACGAAATCAATCGAATAAAATGAAAAATTATTCATTTTATTTTTATTAAATTATAAATTTGAGATATTATTTATCATTTTAGAATTTTAAAAGCTTTTTATAGCTTAAATAAATTTAGTCACACATCTTCTCTCTTCAATTTTTTTTTCTAAGAAAATGTTGTAGACGCAAATAAAAAAAGTTATATTAATTTTTTATTGTTGATAAAAAAAAAAGTGTATATAATTAGAAATGTTTGTATAATTTTAAATATTTATCGGAAGACAAAAATAAATATGTTGTTATTAGTTTTTTTCTAGTTCATAAATGGGTTTAAAGAAATCCTTTTTATTTATGAACACATGTTTAGTTATCAAAATCTAAGTGTATGTGTTTTTTTTCAGATGTAACAGTTGTGCTCCATCAAAAATGAATGAAATGGTATAAAACATGGAATATTAAAAAATAAATTTTAAATTTAATTTAATTTTATAAAACTGATTTAGAAGATGATATTTAACTTCACTTGTATATATCTTTAATCAATTTCAATCATAAATACAAAAATCATGCAAAATAAGTAAAAGATTTTTCATTTTCTTTTATGAACTTGTAGCTAGAGGTAGCTATGTAGGAAAAAAAGAAAAGCAGAAACGCATGTTTTTCTTTTGAGCGATGAAACTCAACTTTATTGCTACACAAGGCATGCTCAATAGGCCAACACGAGGCACTAGCTAGATGCATCAACAAAACACATGCAAGTGCAAAAGATGCCACACACTATAGGTAAATTCTACAAACAAATTCACACAATTAACAAGTGCAAATACTCTAAGATATCGTGAATGAAAATGTGAATGTTCATTCAGTGAAGATGACATTGTTGTAGTGCTTTTGCTTAGATAGCAAAGAAGGGGTGGTTGGTTTGAAACTCTTAGCTTTGATTCAATTAAAAGTATATTTGGTCTTGGATTACTTTTTAGTTATCATCGACTACTTTCTTTTATTTTGAATGGTGTCTTAATCATTTGGTTTGTATGAAGTTGGTTAAGTAATGTAGTTTTGTCGGGTAGTTCTAGAGTTGGTTTGTGAGGTTTGTGAGATCTCCCTCAAGTGGTTCATATTTAATTTATTATTTATTATTTGATAAAAAAAAGTTGTACATCTAATTTAAGCAGACTTTTAATTAGTACAAAAAAAGCATCATGTTAAAACAGCCATGATCACTCTTACAAGGTTTCTCGATCCAAAAGGTTACAACCTCTTAAGTGTTTATTTTCCAGGAAACATTCTACAGAGGATGCTTAATTCCAGTTAATTTAGTTTTGTTTTCCTTCATTCCCTTCTCTATAATTTTCGTCTTTACACTTTTATGACTCTAATTTATTGGTTTTAATTTTCGTGATGTGCAATTGATGGTAAAGCAAATTCTGTAGTGCATGTTGTATTAGATATTTGCAAAAAAATCATGAAATCTATAGTTAAATATAAGTTACATGCATTTTGACTCCTTTATGTTTATCCTACAAGTTTCATTGTTTTTAGTTATGAGGTAGGTGAAGGTGAAAAAATATATGAGAATGTTTATTAGAATCGATAATCTCACAGATCAATTTAATTTAATCAAATTTAAATAAATTGTGTTGAAATCTTTTTATGATTGATATGAGACAATTTTCAATAAATTCACAATATGTGATTTATGAATATTGTGTTAGAATGTGTGGCCAAAATAAGAAGGGGTGAATTATTTTCACAAGATTTTTGCAAAGATTGGAAGTAGAGTGAAAAATTCTAAAAAAATTAACCAATTGATTTTCTATTCAACTGGATAAAATTTTAGATTTATAATTCATTATAAAAAAATCAACCAATTGTTAACAACTGATTGTTTATGCCAAAAAACAAAGAACAAATTGCAAACTAGTGTATAAGAGAAGGGATAGAGAGATTCACACACAAATATTTATATTGGTTCACTCTTAACCAAGAGCTACATCCAATCCTTAGCTAACCACTAAGAATTCACTACGCAATCAAAAACTATATTACAAAACACACCAAGAATGTTGATCTTGAACCCCTCAAGAACAAACAACACTCATTAGCAACACATCAGTTTCTAGAAACCCTTTCTGAAGCTGACTTACACAGAATTATAGTATTCAAAGAAGGAAATAGAATACACCTGGGCTTTACAAAGCAGTAGTACAAATGAATAGAAAACTCAGTTCCTATTTCACACAGAAGTAATGATCCAAAGGCTCTTGATTCTCTTGAAAATGTTTTTAATAAACTCTATTTCTTTGGTACTTGAAAAAATCACAAAACAGTCTTTATATAGACTCAAAGAAGTGGTTAAAACTGTTAGATCATTAATTAAAAGCAGTTAGAAACATTTAAAAATAGTTTGGAATTCATAACAGAATTTTGTTAGAAAAACAATTGATTATTTTGTAAAAACAACTAATTGATTTATTTTTCTGTAAGAATTTCATATAAAGCCAGTTGTTTTATCGAATAACCAACTGTTTTTTTTACAGAAAAGACAAAAGAAAGCAAAGCTTTTTCAAAACCGTTGAAAAACACTAAGTAGCAAACAATCAGTTGTAATCAATTAGATAAAAAAACTTGTTGTAGTCACAAGATAAAAAAACCAGTTGTTTGACATTCCTTGTTGTGGTAGAAAATACACTTGGTACAGACCTAATGGTAAGGCAAAGAGTAGGATAAACATAATCCTTGTTTCTATGGAGTGCCTTCATTTTTGGATTGGATGTAAGCAACACGTCTTAGGATGCCTTGTTTCAGACCGTTGTGCTTTGGTGTTGAAATCTCACATAATGGATTGCGAATCTGAGCCTTTCAGGTTTTTGGATATGTGGTAGGAAGATAAGAGATTTAGTGTTTTTGTCAAAGAAAAATGGGACAATTATGTAGTGTGGGGTAACCAAGTGCAGAAACTTAAGAACAAATTAAAAATGCTCATAAGTGATTTGAGAGTGTGGAACAAAGAAGTGTTTGGCTACACTAAGTGTTTAAGGTTGGAACTTATTAACAAATTATAGGGGCTAGATTAGTTGGATCACGATAACAACCTTCATTACAGCGCGATTAACGATCGTAGGGACATTCTGATCCAGTTACACATTCTTTGTATGAAAAATGAGTTTCTACTCTAACAAAGGTTCAATATCCTTTGGTTCAAGCATGGTGACTCTAATTCCAAGTATTTTCATGTCATGATAAAATGGAGAAGATTAAAAAAATGAGTTAAAAGGGGTGTTCTGCCAGGATAAGTGGATCGAAGAGCTAAGATTGGTAAAAGAAGAGCTTTTCAAGTTCTTCTCAAATAGAATGTCATCAGTGGAAGATAATGGGGTTAGATTGGTCACCCCTTTTGAGGAAACAGAGGTGAAGGAAGCAATTTGGGATTGGGGGGGGGGATGTAAAAGTCCCAACCCTGACAGTGTAAGTTTTAACTTCATTAAGAGCCATTGGCATATCTTAAAAAAGGATTTCACTGAGGAAGTACAAGTTTTTCACTCTACGGGAATCTTACCAAAAGGATGTAATTCATTCTTCATCACTTTCATTGCTAAATCATCTAACCCTCAATATGTTGATGAGTACAAACCTCTAGTAGGTTGTATTTACAAGGCTATATCAAATTTTTTGTCTATCAGAATCAAGAAAGACTTGGAGAAGGTGATTGATAGTTCACAATATGCTTTTTTATCGCAAAAGGGAATTGTTGGATAATGTGTTAGTTGCAAATGAGGCTATAGATGAACTAAAAAGGAAGAAAAGGAGTGAGGTAATTCTGAAGATTGATTTTGTAAAAGCTTATGACTTAGTTAGTTGGAATTTCCTGTTCTATATGATGGAAAGGATGGGCTTCTGCAATATATGGATACAATGGATTAAAGCAAGTTTGGAGTTCTTGTCCATCTTAGTGTTAGTTAATGGAAGCCCTACTAAAGAGTTTAAACCTTCCAGAGGTCTCAGACAAAAGGGACCCAGTCGCTTCGTTCCTTTTCTTAATAGTGGCTCAAGGTTTATTAGAACTAGTAAATCAAGCGGCTAGAAAGAATCTCTTCTCAAATTTGAAAGTTGGGGAAAATGAAGTGGAAGTGAATTTACTTCAGTTTGTTGATGACACCCTGTTCCTGTGTGAACTTAATATCCAAAATATTCTAACTATTAAAGTTATGCTTAGGTGTTTTGAAATCGGGTTTGGATTAAGAGTTAACTTCCATAAAAGCAAAATTGGTGCAGTGGGGGTGGATATGAACTCTCTAGATTTGTTCTCAGAGGTGCTACAATGCAACATTATGAATATACCTTTCACTTTTCTTGGATTGTTATAGGAGGAAACTCGACTAAGGCAACTTTCTGGGATCTGGTGGTGTCTAAGATCAGGAAGAGACTACTATCTATTTGGAAAGGTAAAAATCTATCATTCGTTAGTCGTGTCTATTTTATTAAATCGTTGTTGAATGAGATCCCTATGTATTACCTATCTTTTCTTAAAGCCTCATCCAATATATGTAAAAAGATTACAAAACTACAGCACAATTTCCTTGAGGGTGGGGCGTAGGGGGAAGGAAAATTGCATGGCTTAAATGGGAAAATATATGCAAATCCAAATTGGAAGGTGGGTTGGATATTAAGCAGATTGATGGTTTTAATAAAGCCCTACTAGGTAAATGGAAATGGAGATTAGGGTCTACAGAGACAGGTCTATGGAAAGACATTATCACCTCAAAATATAAGTCTTGGAGGAATCTATATGCTTCTAATCTAAAGAAGCACAATTATAAATGTTGGTGTGACCTAAGTAAAGCGTGCGAGGATGGACAAGGGAACAACTGATTTGACTCTAATACGGACTAGGTTATTAGGTCAGGAACAATTATAAAGTTGTGGGAAGACACCTGGATTGATAACTGTCAATTAAAAGTCAGGTTCTCAAGGCACTTTAACAACTGTCTATTCCAAGATCAACCCTTGAGCAATTTCGGCAGTTGGTGAAGGGATAGTTGGGTATGGAAACCTAAATGGAGAAAAGAGTGGTTCAAATGGGAGAAGACCTAATTGGAAGAATTTATTTCTATTATGAAGTCAAACCTTAAATTTAACCAGGAAGGATAAATGGTTATGGAAATCTGCATATACAATATTGACTAAAAGGGGCTCAGGTGCAATCAGTTCAATGTGGTGTAGTATGTATTCTATACACAACTTTTTTGAATGCCTAGTAGGATAATTTTTTTCTTTTTTGTGAGAGTAAGAAGAAATACCCTTGTAAGGCTTTAAGCAGTTTGAAGGAGTTTTTGTCGGTTTACTTTTGTATAAGGGTTAGAGTACACCTTAAGTATGTTGTTTTAATATATTAATTTGTTGTCAATTAAAAAAAATCACTACATAACAATTAATTTTAGATAAAAATAATAATTAATTATTATATTGACTAAGTTAGATACTATTTTATAAATTAACAAAATATTAGTATCTAAAGTAGTTTTTATTATTAATAAAAAAAAGTATAATTAGTTTCTAAACTGGTAACTAATTTAGAATCTAAAATAAATAGTAGTTAAAACTTAGATAACTAATGTTAAATACCAATTTAAAAAATAATTTATAATTTTTTTATTGACAATAAAAACTATTTTAAATATTAATATATTTTTTTAATTTATAAAATAATATTTAACATAATTAATATAATAACAAATTATTTTAATTTTTAAAATTAATTTATATTTAATAATTTTCCTTACATGAAAATCTTATAAACATATCATAACACCAAATACCAAAAGTGTGACACATATAGATCACAATATCTAAGTCCTAATTAAAGTTTTCAAAATACATTCCACTCAATATGATTTGGATAATTTCTATATAAAGATCGAACTAGATTATAAACTAAAATCGTTGAACATTTTTGTTTGACACATTTAGCTCACAAGCCAAATGGGTTCAATTAGATAGTGTAGCTTTTTGGGTCAACCTCTTTTCTAATAAATGAATTATAATTTAAAAAATTTAAAGTAGTATTATTTTATCAATATATATACATAGTAGCATTTGAATATGTAATTAGTACATCCAATAAAAAACTATTCAAGTAAATTAAATTTAAAATACCCATTTTATATTTTTTAGGTCTTTATTTTAAATAGACCAATGTACTCTTTTAACTCGGTGGCACAACACAGGTTAGATTGGACATAAAAAAATGTAAACCATAAAAATGAATAGAACTAAATTGTTTTTGCCTTTTAACCTATTAGGTTATCCACAAAACTTAACAAAAATATGGTTTCACTACAAATATTTTCTTTAACAAAATACATATTTAAGAAAGAAATAAAATTAGAAAATGTGTTTTCATAAACAAAAATAAATTTAAGTCATATGTAACCTTATTACAAGGGTTATCATTGATGATTTCCCCAAATAAAAAGGATTAATAGTCTCCATACGTAAGCTTACCCTCTCTTCATCCCTATAATTATACTAGTGATGACATGTAGATAAGATTCAATCAAAACGCAACTTTTCAAAATAATAAAGTCAAATTAGGTCCATGGTTTATAAGAACTTCAAAGTTTTATTTTATGTAAAATCAAAATAATTTTATCAAGTTATTTTCTAATTGTGGGAAATATAGTTTTGTTTTTTCATTGACAGATAGGTCTCAACCGACTAAATTTTTTAGTTCATTTATTATCTCTAACAACTCATGCAATGCATTTGTTCTCAAAACCTTCATTCGGGTAGACATAGTTGCTTCCATTTTCTATAGTATAAATAAATAAAATACAAATAAAACATGCATGGTGCAATTAATTGGATAACGAGTAAGAATCTTCATATTCATTCAATGTTCTAGAATGATTTTCTCCTATCTCGGAATTGCAATGAATACAAGAACGGTCCAATAAAAAACAATAATTTTTAAGTCGTCTTTGAAGAACGATTATAGCCATGATTTAAGTTTTCTAATTAAGGTCAAGGAAGATATAATTAAGAACGTAACTAGCATATATTATTGGAATTTCTACCTTACATTTACCAATTTAGCATGTGTTTTCTCCCATTCTTTCGTGTTAATTTTGTTTAAATCAATATTTGGAGGTAGGAGTAATTATTAAACCTAATTCGGGGTCAAGAAAGACAATTAGAAGGAGAAAAAAATGGAGTTATTTTGTTATGTGTCTATTACATAGGAGAAGTAATGTTTGAAATTCTAATGGTGGCCCCAATGAATCTACTTGTCTTAATCAACCCTAGATCATTCTATGAAATTAATTAATGTGACGAGGAATTTTCACATATGGAGCTTGAGATTTAGAAAATAAATTAGAATTAAAAAATTGTTTACGTTACTATGAAGAACATTCACGTGGTGGTGCTCAGCGCTAATGGTGGAAACGAAGAACAGGTTTAAGATGTGGTTATATACCTTACACGATTAATGTGTGTATTTGTGAAGTTTAGGTATAAATCTCAATCATTTTTTGAGTTTATTTTAGTGTAGCTAACATATATATACGGTTTATACGTGTTGCCTAACATTGTATATGAATACATAAATTAGAAAAGTAGTTTTTAAGGGTATTGATTATTAGGATTGGGCACCTTGTTGTTAGAAGGAATACCTTAGTTCTTTGTGTGCTACTTGTGTTGCATACGCTTTTTACAGTTTTAGTATATTCAAACATTTTTCAAGTGTTTTAATTAGTGTTGTTCTTTCACTATAAGAACAAGATCGTTTAGTGATCCACCAAAAACAATTGGTCACAAATTACGATTATAATAGCGTTAATTTGGTTTTGATTACTAAATCAATACAATTTAAAGATTAAATAATTTTTCTTTATTATTTTGTATAAATTTAATGACGTAAATTAAATTGGTAGTTAAATACAAATTTATCTGATCAATTTGATTTCAATAACTAAATTTTTACAAATCAATGAATAAATTTAATTTACATTATTAATTTGTATTGATTTAATAATCAAATTATAATTATTTTATTATTATTATTATGATTATGATTATTATTTTGATTTTTATTAATATAGTAATAATATTAATTTTATAAAAAATATTAATATTAATATAATAATAAACATAATACTAATTATTATTATAATACACATCACAACAACCACCACAATAATAATAATAATAATAATAATAATAATAATAATTATTATTATTATTATTATTAATATTAAATGATCACTAAGATTATTTGGTTTAATAATTATAGGTTCTATGTTAGTCAGAGGATCTAGGATTTATTTCCTCTAACATTGAAAAAAAAATAACATTAATATTAATCTTTAATTAGTCATTGAAACTATTTAATTTTAATTATTAAATTTAATTCTATTAACAATCAAATTTTTCATTATTTTTTTTTTGAGTTGGTCTCTTAAAATTGAAGTGACCATTCTCTACTACCAAAATAACGATCAATTTTTTTATCATAAAAATATGATCGATGAAAAAAATGATCAAGATTGCTTAAGGTGATTTTATGGTGTTGTAGTTGTACTTGTAGTGGATGAGTGGAGCATTTTGTGGTAAATGGTTCAATGCATTTGTCAAAGTTGGCCACTTTTGACGTACCAAAAGAGAGATGAACTACTATCAAGTATTTTTTTCAAATTTAATTTTTTTAGTTAATTATTATCTTATAAAATCAACCTCGTAATTAATCATTATCTCTACCTTTTTTTATCTATATGTTAATAAATTGATTATATATTTAATAAGGTGAAAGTTTTAAGGCGCTGACACTAAAAGTTGAATATCTCAAGTGCAAAGTTTATATGAATAGACATAGAAAATAATCCAATAAGATAAATTAATATATCTACTATAATAGTAAACTTTAATAATTAGTATTTTAAAGATATAATTACTTTATTCATCATTATATTTAGGATTAATATTCAATTTAATATGGTGATTTAAAAAAAATTAATTTAGTCTCTATATTTTTTAAAATGTATTCAAATTGGTTTTTTCTTTCTATTAAGTCTCACCTTACTGCGTAAGTGTTGCTTATGTGTACCACCTCACACTGATTGCAACTAAAAAATTCTAACCCCAATGACAATTCAAAAAATCCTAAACCCTCAATTGATTTTTTTCTTAATATGTCAATCCATGCCACCTCACACAAAACCTAATCTCATATCTCTTTCTCACATAAACAACACTTAACGCCGAAAGGTACACTTAACGCCGAAAGGTACACTTAACGCCGAAAGGTGAGATTTAATATAAATGACCAATTTGGATACATTTTAAAAATATAAGAACGAAATTGATTTTTTTTAAAAACCAGGTACTAAATTGAATATTAACCCTAAGGTAATTATACCTATTTTAAAATATGTAAATATAAATCAATCCTAAAATAATAATTTATTAAATAAAAATTATACCTTTATGTATATATAACTATTTCACTTCACTTATTTCTTTGAGTTATATGTAATTAATTTTTACTTTTATAAGCGAATCAACTCTTACTGTCCTACTATCGAGTTTTGGAGATTCATCTAACCCAACAATATAAGAGTAAGTACATTTTTATTTAATAATTTTTTAATATAACATCGTTTAAACATGATTTTGACAATATATAGATTTATTCTGTTGATATGATTTCAAGGTTCTTTAAACAAAGTTTTTAGCCACTGTTAGACAACTTGGATGGCGGCAGATGAATTAGTTCGAGAGATAAAAAATTAATATATAGATCCCACGGAAATTAAAGATAAAAATTTAATATATAAATAAGTATAATTTTTTTTATAAATCAATTATAAAGTTAGATTAAATTTAAAATCTAGTTCTTAAAATGATATGAGAATTATTTAGATATAAGAAAATACTTTTGACCATGAAGGATAAAAGTTTATGAAAAATGTTATGCATAAAGTTACACAAGGTTTGGAAAAGGAGATTTAGATTCTCTATTGTTTTCGCGATATTTTGAACTAATATTAGGATTCTTAAAAGTTCTAGATCATGAGCAACACAACAAAGGCACATTGGGCTGGGAATAACGGGACAACAACTTATAGTGTCCATATATATATATTGGAGCTTGTTTCTAGAATTTGGTAAATTTATTTTAGTTTCATTTATATAACTTAATTTTAATATAGTTGATTGGTTAGATTGCAATACTAACTTGAATTTAAATTTATATAAACTAAGAAATTTCATTTATCCCTTACTAAGTAATTGTTGAAAAAGATCAAGAAGTTAAAGGCTACAGAATGAGTTAGTATAAAGTATGTAACATTGTTGTTATCTAGTTTTTTTTTAAAAAAAAAACTCTCAACTAAAAATAAATGAATTAAAATAGACATTTAGAGAATGTCTTACCCATACACAAAAAGAAATCAAAATCGTTGTAATCTTCAAGGTCCAACTAGTCATAAGTTTCCAACCTAAAGCAAAACAACCTCAAAGAAGTCTACTAGAGGTTTTAATAGAAAAGTGACTTGATCCACAAACAACATCCATTAACGAGCAACTCACTGAGGGTATCCAACCGCATAAAACCAACCCCAAGTAAAGGCTGGAAAACTTGTTTTATACTTGAAAAAAATGCTCACTGAGTTGTGTTAGAAGTGATCTTGTAGATGATCATGCATCCAATATATCCATGAAGATTAACACCGAATAACACATGACCTAATCCATCATGTTGATGTTTCTTTCTCCATACTAGCTTACTTGCATGACACAAACAATAGCCACCAACCTGACCCTCATAACTAAGCATCAAGTTACATAAAATTGAGATTAAACCATGTTATTGTAACTAGACACCTTAAATCTACAAAGCATATTACTTTCTAGAAGAATTCAAACAGCTCAAAGGGTCAACGCACCATTGGGGATAAGGGAAGTCAACTAATCTTTCTTTATCAGTTATCAAAGACCATGCCTTTAATTGAGCAAAGTGTAGATTTTTCACAGGATCTGACATTGTTAAACACTACCACTAGTGCAGAAATGCAAAATAAATGCGGCTATTTTACATTTACAAATGCGGCTATAGAACTGCATTTGATCAGCACGCATTCGTAAATCAGAGAGATACAAATGCGGCCATAAAGCCACATTTGTAAATTAGATTTACAAATGCGGTTATTTAAAATAACCGCATTTGTATCTTCTTCTGAATGAGGGTTTAGGGTTTAGGGGTTTAAGATTTACGAATGCGGCTCTGATAATAACCGCATTCGTAAATCACATTTACAAATGCAGCTTTGGTAATAGCCGCATTTGTAAATCTTATTTTTTGATTTACAAATGCGGCTTTGGTAAATAACCGCATTTGTAAATAGTGTTTTTTTTTTTAAGTGCAATCTGTATTGTCCCTAAACCATATAAATTAACCTGCATAATGATCAAACCCAGCCAGACAAATACAGAAATATAGATATAAATTGAGAGCATCAAAATGTACATTTACAAGTAATCAAATTACATA
>Ga0123342_1009476_pt1 | contig 11657 bp, 9 predicted proteins | sample Turbeawhitnodule_FD_89960 | JGI IMG/M metagenome (GOLD analysis project Ga0123342, IMG submission 89960) | Root nodule microbial communities of legume samples collected from Mexico - Turtle bean Mexico white nodule | ecosystem: Host-associated > Plants > Roots > Nodule | place: Mexico: Nepantla... | reverse complement strand
TACAAAACTCAAACTACCCCAGAACTATACTAAACCAGCACAGCAACACCAAGCACAGCCAAGGCTTCAACATCCTTCAAAGGGTTTGGATTCTTCAAAGCTTGAACACCACTTGGTTCAACATATGTATATTTTCTTTTGTGGTGGATCTAATGATTAGCTAGGTGTATGACACTTTGACTATTATTATAAACAGTCACATAGTCTTGCATAACACCCACTCTCCAACCATCCCCTTCAACTACAATGTCTCCTTCCCCCTCTTTGTAAAAACAATATATTTTTTTGGGTAGTAGATAAAGCCGCCACTGATTGCAAACTGAATTTCCAACAAACTGCATTTCCAAATAATGTAAAAACATAAGTAGAAAGTGACTTTATGGTATCAACATTCCTTACACAACCAACATCTATTAACCCCTTTATATAGTTTTGTCATAGGTAGGCCATCTATACATTGGACTGATGATATTGTTCCATTTAGAAATCTCAATACCCACTTCAAGTCCTCCCAATGAGCATGTCTAGGATTTCCCATGAACCTTCTAACCACACTAATAACATGTGTCAGATTTGATCTACTACAGACCATCTCATACATGATGCTTCCTACTTTATTAAAATATGGAGTAGTTTCCATTTCCCTCCTACCTTCCTCTGTATATGAAGGGCTTGGGTAACTGAGAGATTTGTGTAGTGTCCTAAAGGTGTTCCATAGGTTTAGATTCATGCATCCTAAACCTCTCAACCACCCTATGTATTTCCATTTTTAGTATTCACCTTGTGGGACCAAGATCCTTCATTTCAAACTTTGAGCTTAATTTTTATTTAATCTTCTTCTATTAATTTTTATATTGGCTAGTTACAAGGATATCATTAAAATATAAGGGCAAAAACAACAAGAATCATTCTTCTTTTTTGATGATGTAAACACAACAATCATAATTGTTCCTCTGGAATCCCGTCTACCTTAGAAAGTCATCAAATATCTTGTAACATGGTCTCAGACGATGTTTCAAAACATACAATGACTTATTTAATAAACAAGCATTCTTCCCCTCCTCTTCAACAAACCCTTCACATTGTTGCATGTAAACTTGCAGGATTCCATGCTAAAAAGTTGTCTTCACGTCTAACTGTTATAATACCAAATTGTACTGGTTAATAATAGACATCAAAATCCTTATTGAACAATGTTTTACCATAGGTGAGAATATCTCATTATAGTTCACCCCTTCACTTGTATAAACCCTTTTGCCACCAATCTAGCCTAACATTTGTCCCTCTACACTCGATATTTACTTCTTCTTCTTGAACACCCAATTGCATATCTTGGTAGATCTACAAGTGTGCATGCGTTGTTCTTCCTCAAGATTCAATCTCCTCCTTCATGGAAACCTGCCATTACTTTTTATGCCTTCTATAGCCTCTTGGAAGATTCTAGGTTATGACTCGTCTATCTCTTCAGCTATAGTTAAAACATAACTAATAAAATCAACATATCCAAACCTTTATATAGGCTTGATCTTCTCCTCTCCCTATCTCGTGTAAGTTGATAGTTGAAGTCAACTTTTGCACGTCTTGGCCTTCTTGAGTAAGAGGTAGAAGGTTAATTTGCATCGTTTCATTCCTCATCATCTAACACCTCTTATAACCAAAAGGCTCTACCTCAACATGAATTTTCTCCTTCCCTTTCTTTAGATCTTTGCACATCATATTCGTTCGAGTTTCATCAAATGTGACACAGTTGCTAACAAAGCATCTAGCCTTTATAAGCTTCAACCTTCATGGCTTGATTTTTCACATCTTCTATGTATTCAATGAAGATACATATCTTAGTTTGTACTTTTTGACATGTGCAAAGGCCAAGGTGTCAACCACCTTTAGATTCTCATAATCAGATAGCATTTTTCACTCTATACTTTCAGAGGATTCTTGCAATTTAGAGAAAATGGTGGACTCTTGCTTATCAAGTGAAACACAGTGTTTGCAGTTTTTCCTCAGAAGGACTTAGGCAATCCAACTTCCATCAACCAACTTATGCCTTGTTGTGCCTTGTTATGCCTTCCTGCTTGCAGAAACACATTGAACTCTGAACAAACTCCAATTCATTGTCTGCACTAAACACTTTCAGTTTGGTTCTCTACTGATTACTCACCATAATGTATCACTCCTTAAACCTCTGAAAAGTCTCAGTCTTACTTTTCAAGATATAAATTCACACACTCCTCGAGTAATCGTCTATGCGCTAATGAGGAAATAATATCCTTCATCATGAGTTTGAGCTCTCATTGGATCCCAAAGGTCTACATGAGCATACTCAAACGGTATATTGGGTACATGCTTACCAGTCTCAAACTTCAATCTATAAGACTTTTTTAGTGTCCAATGATCATAAAACTTAGCTCCTCCAACCTATCTCGTCCTAGTAGGTGATTCTTCCCTAGCTCTACTAAACCCTCTTACTAATGTGTCGCAACCTTAGATGTTACAATTTTGCCTTATCATGCATCGTCTAACAAGCGATAGACATGCGTGATCATTGTTGAACCGTCTAAGATATAAAGACCATTTTTTCCAGACCGTTGGCAAATGTAGACATTCCTCTTAGAATCTTTATCACTCATTGTTCAGTCTTGGTTTAAAACAATATGATCAAACATACTAATTGACAAAAGATTCCTTTTCAGCTTTGGAACATACCTCACTTCTTACAAAATCTTCATGTCATCAAACATCTTTAATTTGATAGACTGCATGCCTTGAACCTTACAAGATTTATTTTTCCCAATAAATACCACTCCTCCTTCTTTCAACTATAGGGTTTTAAAGAACTCTTTCATTGGACACATGTGATAAGTGCATCTGGAGTCCATTACCCAGTTCCTCTATGTAGCAAGAACAAAAGCCAGCAACATCCCTGCAGACTCGTAGTTATCAAACGCTACAACAACATCAACATATTCATTCTTGAAATGAGATATCTTGCATTTCCCAATTCTCTTCATCCATGGACAACTTAACTTGAAGTGACCTTTCTTATGGCAGTTGTAGCATTCAACTTCTGCCAGATGAATATTGCTTTTACTTCTTCCCCTTAAATTCATTCTCCTTCTTACCCTTTGACTTCAATACATTCAGACTTAATCGACTATCTTCTCTTAAACTTTTGAAACTTCTGAGGCTCCTTAGTCCTTATTGAGGTTTGCACCTTCTAAAGAATAATGGTATGTTTCTTGTTACACAAAGAAGTAAAACATTATTGTCATCCTCAACCTTCAACTCAATGTTCTATAGGTCATTCAGAATCTTGTTGAAATACGCTAGTTGCTCCACCATTATTCTTGACTCAGTCATCCTGAACAAGTACAACTATTGTGTTAGAGCAAAAGTCCAACATCCTGTAGTTTTGATTAAATGCTTAAACTAACAACACATGTAGTTGTATTTGAGAAGACAAAGATCAAATAATACAAGTGTATCATCTGTCAGACGATAAAAACACCATGCTGACCTACCACAACTTGTGATAGTTGAAAATTGAATATCAGACGATAAATACAATCAAGGACCATGAGCTTATAAAACATCAAAGAATATTCTTGAAGTTTAAGGTTTGTCACTTAGAGAATCTCTTCATACAAAGCATGTTTCAAATATCTCTGGGGTTTCAAGCAAAAGATGCAACATCCTTAATCTCTCTTTATATGAGCTATTTTCAACACTAGTCAAGTTTTTGTCCTATAGGGTATGCACTTTTAACCATTGTTTGGTGTAAATTTTTTTTTTAAGAAGATAAGTATTGTTAGCTATTAGAGAGATTGTTTGAAGAAGAGAAGATAAATTATTGTTGCGTGCAACACATTAAATGTTTCTCAACGTTCAAAGTGTTGAACAAGGTGCTTTGATGTCTACAAATCCAATAGGAAAACTTGAATACCTTGTTGGTTGTGTGTGTTTAGTAGTCTTTGAAATGTTAATTCACTCCTTAAGATGATCCAAGGTTAATTGAATCTTTATCTTTTTAAAAATATGGGTTTTCTAAAAGGATGTGAAATTTCAACTTGTTGAAATGTTGAATCAACTGGTTGTTTGACACTTAGTGGTTTTTAAAATGGCTTGGAAAAGCTTAGCTTTGTTTTGGCTTTGCTGTCAAACAGATTCAACCGGTTGTTTCGAGAAATCAATTGGTTGTTTTTTTGAAAACATTAACATAATTCTATTAAGTGGTTTCAATCTGTTTTAAATGATTCCATCAACTTTTAGTTTTTGATTTAACGACTTTGACCATTTGATTGGAGTATAAAAAGGTTGTTTTACGCTCCTATGCATTAACTAAGAAAGAGAGATCAATCAAAAACAATTTTCAAGATTTCAAAGAGCTTTCGGATTATCTCAAGTGTGGAATAGGATTGGGTCTTGTAATTCTAAACGTTAAGCTTTGAATTTACCTAGGTGTATTTTGTTCCCTTCTTCCTTGAACATTGTATTTATGTGTGTTCTTGTGTGGTGCAGTTTCAGAAGGTGGTTGTTTGCCAAAAGTGGTGTGTGTTCTTGAGGGGTTAAAGATCATCACTTTTGGTTTGTGATTTGTAATCTATGTTTGATTACATAATGAATTCTTAGTGGTTAGCTGAGGACTGGATGTAGCTCTTGGTTAAGAGTGAACTAATATAAACATCTTGTCTGAATTTCTCTATCACTACACTCATTAAACTGTTTTAACTTTGCTTTTCAAATCTGCTGGTATAAACAACCGGTAGTTTCGTGAAAACAACAGATTGATTTTCTGGAATCAAGCTTAAAAATAGTTTTGTATTTGGTTGAACAGATTTTATATTAATTAATTCTTCATAGCTTTTCACTCTACCTTTAATACTTGCGAAAAACTTTCATAAACAATTTACCCCCTGCTTATTTAAGACTTTTAATTCTAACACAAAGCTCATTAGACAATAGAAAAAGAAGAAGACATTGAAAAAGAATTCAAAGTTAATCAACAACCAAAAACAGGAATGCAATTATTACATTTTATAAGTTTATACAAAGTTATACTTCAAAGAGAATAACCAAAAAAAGAGCCATAATTTGCAAGTGTTGAAACTCTGCTAAAAATTTCCTATGCCTAAAAGTTTTGTAAGAACATAGTTTGTGTTCATTATAGTAAAACTAGTAGAGAGAGCATAAATCTTGTATACGTCGAAAGATGTTACCCTCTCTAGTAAGCAAATATTGTGATCTTTTGATCACTCATACTCTATAATTGTCTTAGTTTAGGAGTGGTTTGTAAAAGAATATTGCATTAAGTCAGAAGTGACTTGTAGAAAGAATACTTGATGAGGTCATCCAGGAGTGACTGGGAGTCGAAAGAATACTCAGGTTAAGCCAAGAGTGACTTATGACAGAATAATATATTAACTCAAGAGTGGCTTGTGAAAGAATACTTGAACAGATTCAACTAGAAGTGGCTGGTAGCCAAAAGAATACTTGATTGTACTTCACAATGATAATCTACTTAGTGGAACTTGATTAGTTGGCCAAGAACTGGATATAGTTTGTGTGATCAAACAAACTAGTATAAAAATATTGCGTATCTTTTCTTTCATTAATCTATTATATTACATGTTATAATTTTTAAACTAATTAAGCACTTAAAATTTTCTTTGTGAAAATATTTGAGAAATCATCAAAGTTTTGTTCACACATTGTTTGATCATACAATATCAAACGATACAAGCAAAAAATTGTGAAATTTCTAAACACACAATTCAACCCTCCCTTTTTGTTTTGTTTTCTGTTTTTCACATGTTGCTTCAAACATAGTTTGTGTGCCATAGACTTAATTATATTCAATTACTTAAGTTTCAGCCAAATTCACCCAAATTCACGCGACAATTTTTTCTTTAGTGACATCCCTTAGTGCCTGGTCACTAAGATACAAAATCATGGTGTTGTTGACTTTGTTAATCATGTCAGCCTTTCCTTTTGAAACATAAACACTAGCATGTTCCCTCACCCTTCAAAGCATCAACACAACTTTGATGTATCAAGATGACCTCCATCTTGATTCTCCATAATCCAAAATCGTTCTCCCTGAAAAACTTCTCGATGTCAATTTTGGTGGTCATGTCTTCAATTTCCTAACTTTCTTTTTCTTGGCTCCACATATGACAACAATTGTTGGGTTCTCAACAATAACACGCAAGAAAACACAAGAATAAGATTGAAAAAGAAACACTTTACTAAAATTGTAAGGTTCTATATCTAGAGAGTCTATCACAATACAATATACCATCTATACTCTTAGTGATATCTATATATAAAACCTAAACTAAAGGAATAACAAAAATATTAAGGCAAATCATTCTAATAAATGTCTGCACTAGACAGTCTATAACATCACTATTAGACGATTTCTAGTAGACAGTCTTATACTCCCTTCCATCAGATAGATTGAACTCTTCAATAGATGTTCTATTATACATGATTTATAGTCAATCATTACAATATTAATAATAATTTAAATTTAATTATCACTTTTGAAGTTAATATTTATTTAAGGTTAAAGAAACTAGCCCTGTCATCAAGCTTGGATTCCATTGTGTTAATATTCATTTAGACATGTTACGTTTTTCTAAAGTCTTTTTTGGTGAAATTTAATTTCTTTTCCTCTTTAAACGCTAATCTCATTTTTACATCTACTCGATTTTTTAATACAACTCGATAAACTTATCCATGTATGTCATCAAACTTCGATTCCATTGTGTTATATTACTTTAGACAATGTTACGTTTTTCTAAAGTCTTTTGTGGTGAAATTTAATTTTTTTTTCCTCTTTAAACGTTAATCTCATTTTTACATCTACTCAATTTTTTAATACAACTTGATAAACTTATTATGAGGGTATCACTTCAATAGATATTTTTTATAACTTTAATGACATTAGTTTCTAATGAGAGTTATTCATAGTTTATTGAAAAATCAATAGTTCATATTGTAAAAATACCATACTTAGGTATAAAAGTAATATGAAGTTATTGAAATCTACCTCATTAATATTAAATATATAACTATAACTTCTTTTTTTAATTGCAAGAATAATTATAAGATACTTTAATTGATTTTTTTTAGTTTTATTATGTTACTTATTTTTATCTTTAAGGTCTTATTAGGCTCACGCTGTAATTATTGTATGTTTTATTTGAACGTTAGTAGAAATATATGTTTTTAATATAAATCTTAAATTTTATGTCATATCAGCCTACTCCAAAAAGAAAGATCTATATAATTTATTAGTCTTAAATTTAGAATCCTATTTAAATCTTCATAGGTCTAATGCAATCTATTAGTCTAGAACAAAGAAATAGTAAACCAATTAATTATATCTCTAGTCTAAAAGTATTGAATCAAATAATAACCATATCATTCAGATTTAAGTAATTCCTCAATTAAGTACCTTTTTTATGATATTTCAAAAGCTTCTTACACTTGAACTCAATAGAAAACAGTATAGGTCTTACTAAGATGTTGTAGTCTTTAAGATGTTGTAGTCTTTATAGCAACATATGAGAAGTTTTGAACTTATGAGCAATTTTGAACTGTAGTTCATGATGAAAAAATAAGTTAGAATAATTGGTATGAGTTTATTCAATTTAATTAGAATTTTTATGGAAAATTTTTAACTGTAATTCATGATGAGAAAATAAGTTAGGATAATTGATGAGTTTATTCGATTTAATTAGTACTTTTATGATTTGCGTACAATATTTATTAAAAAATGATAACCTTAGATATAAATAAGCATCCATATATATCTTCATCTTATAAGCTTCTGCTTATGTATTGTTAACAATTATATTGAGTCTGCAAATGAAAACTTCATTTCATCTTGATAAGAATACGTAAGAGACCTTGATAAGAATTCGGAAGGGAGAGTATCTTAATATTCAATTTGGTGAAAGAATATTGATGCCACACTAAAAAAAACATGAGAAAGTTAATGATAAGTTATGAACACTTCAGATTATCTTGAATTAACTAAAAATTCTATAAATTTCTCACAATAAACTCAATTCTCTTTCCAAATTTAATTTACATATCTGTCATTATATTAAAAGTGCTTCTATTAGGTAAAATCTTCTAAATTTCTCAATAATTTCTATTAAGTAATCTTTAATATCCACTATTAATAAACTTCCACTAGTCTTACCTTTTATTTGCACTATATGCATTCCACACAATGAGAAACATGAATGATTGATTCACTTTAAGTTTTTTTTTTTTTCATCTGACCATTCAACCTCTAAAAACATAATAAAAATTATAAAGAAAATCTAAAATGTTATTAATCACTAAAGATCATATCAGACTTAGGTCATAGTCTATTATTGCCATGTATTGCAAAAAAAATATTAATACACAATTCAATCCCCAATTCCTATGTATTTGAATTGTTTTCTAAAATACTTTACATTTATAATTTTTAAATATATATATATATATATATATATATATTTATTGATTTCATAAAATATTTCCAACAAGAAATTTTAAAATAAGTTATACTATGAGGTGAAAATGAATATATTAAAAAAATACTTAATTATTTTAGTTTGAAAATAATTTTGAAAAAGACCCAATGAAATATTTCAAAAATTAATATGCTTAAATTTAAATATATTAAAACATTATTCTTAACATTTATAGTTTTAATAGTAATATTTAATATTATATTATAATTATACATATTTTTTCAAAAAAATATGGCCAACATTTATATATATGCTAGTTTTGTTGCAAGAAAAAAAATTATAGTTAGTAATCAACACTATATTAGACATTGTTATTGTCATCTTTTGCAAAAACAAAATTTAATACACAAAATTTATTTAACATTTTAAGTATCATATCTCTTCAGATGTAGTTGCTTCATCTGATCATCTTATATCCAAGAATAGTATACAAATATATCTTCAGATTATAAGTTTGTGTTTAAACAAACAATAATACTTGTAGTCTCCAGCTTTATAGTGAATTTGTCAATGTAAACTTCATGTGACTTATATAAGACATTATTCTTGCAATCTAGTGCAAAAAAATATCAATACACAATTAACACTCTCTTGTGTAATTTGACCTGAAACGCCTTTGTGCGTCTACGTCACTCTTACGTCCAAAATCTCTGCGTTTGCACGTGCCTTTCCTGTGATGAATGCCTGAACACAAATAGACAAAGGGCGTCCTAGAGGCCGTTTGCACTCCGACGCTCAAGTCAGTCTTAGGGCTAGGAAACACCAAAACTGTATAATTGTTACTGTGTGTGTTAAGCGGTGCAAATGAATAGCGTACCTTGCTAAGTTTGTTACTTTCCTTTTTATAGACTGAAACTAGGGTTTCCTCTTTACCCAAAATGGGCTTTCTGAGGGGGTGGGCCCAACACTGTTGTTACCCTACTCTTAGGATAACCTAGCGCGTGGGTTCCCTGACTGGAGTGCAACCTCTGACGGGGTGACCATTTGGGTGCCTCCTTGTGCACCTGATCTCTGGGCCCACCCGCCTTTGGGAATGCCCTAGCTGTTCACGTGCCATGCATGCAACTCGTCCCTGGAACGCGACCCTCTCAGGTCATATCTTTCCAACGGCTCTATACTTGTGTCACGCCTAAAACGCGTCATCCACTCTACACGCAGGGACCCTCGTGATCTAGGCTTCTCCCTTACTAATAACTGGTGTGTGGTCTGGGATCCACCTCTCGTGGCCCAGCTCTGTTGTTCGGGTCTCGATGTCCGACCTCTCCACACTGTCTAGTCACACGTCGGTACATCCTGGTGACCGATGACTAACCACTCTTTGGTTCCTTGGCGCACGTGCTTCGTGAGATACTGGCCCACACCGCTCGTGGGACCCTCATCACGTGGCGCCAACATTACCAGTGGTCAACGATGCCCGAGGACTGTTCGATACACAAGCCCTCAGTCTCGAGCAGTAATTGTTTTTTACAATTTTTAATATTTATCTTTTTAAAAAATATAAATATTAATTTCATAAAATATGTGAAATAAATTATTTCAAAATAAATTCTATATTGAAGTGAAAATGAATATGTTGAATGAATATGTTGAAAATAATTTTGAGAGAGAATAAAATTTTAAAATAAATATTGAAATTAAAAAATAACAAGTTATTCTTAACCCTTATTATTTCAATAATAACATTTGATATTATCTTACTTTACAATTATAATTTGGAAATTCTATTGCACACAAAGAAAGTTGTCACCTTTTTCAACTAGACAGTTCTAATTTGTGGTACAGTCAAGATTTTTATCAAAATTTGTGGTAAAGTCAAGAATTTTATCAAAATTTGTGGTAAAATCAAGATTTTTTATCAACGTTTGTGGTCAAGTCAAGATTTTTATCAAGAAACATGTGCGAGTACTTTTGGCAAGGGTGTTAAGGCATTGCATACAAAGAAAGTTGTCTTCTTTTTCATGTAGTCATATCTATTTTGAGGTAAAGTCAAGATTTTTATATAGAAACGTATCAAGGCATTGCACACAACAAAAGTTGTCACCTTTTGTGCCTGCTCTGGTGCGTCTGGTGTGCAGAGGTGGGACGGTGGCTGCTGGGGTGGGACGGTGGGTAGCTTGTTAGCCTTTGAGAATGGTGAAGGGTTCTTCCTCATCACATAGACTTGTTTGATGGATCGAGAAGTGTTTCCTAATAAGAAAGTTTCTGCTATGTCAGGCCTAAGGAAGACTTTTGCTCAGGCTTTGGGAAATACATATGACATTCCTTTGTCCCAACTAGCTACTCATTGTATTAAGGGAGACATGGTTGTTGTCCGGGTTGATGAGGAAGATTACTTGGCTGGTCTTGAAGATTGCAAGACCCATTTACATGGTCGAATTATTCTATCTAAGGGGGATAAACCTCTCACACACCTTTATTTAACTAAAGAGTTGCAGCTTGTGTGGAAGGTTATTGGACCGTGGAAAGCAATCCCTCTTAGAAAGGGTTTTTATGAGTTCTCTTCTTTAGATGACATGCGATGGGCTTTCGGGATGAGTTCATTGCAGTTATCTCCTGGTTTCTTGAGATTGTTTGCCTGGACAAAAGACTTTGTTCCATCTACTATGAAGAGTACTAAAACCTAGGCTTCGGTTAGAATCTACCATTTACCTTTGGAATATTGGAGACCAAATGATGTGATTCCACTAGCACAATTAGAATGATTCTTGACATTCTTAGGAATCACCTTGAGCTGGACATTATAGAGGCACTTTTCTTAGAGTTGGATCATTGTTCTAAGACAAGAGCTCCACATATTGTCAAATTGAATCAACTAAGAGAGGTAAAATTAAAAGGACCGAACAGAATTGAAATTAAAAGACAAGAACAGAACATAGGTGCTGGAAAACAGAAAAACCGAACCAAACAACTCAAGAACACAAGACAATATGAACAATTGAAAGAGAAGGAAGGAAGGAGAAGAGAGTGCTCATGAAGATGGAAGGATGATGGATGAACTCGCCGCTAGAAGTGTGGAATGCTCCTAGATAAGAGTGATGCCGCCACTTGAGGACTCCATTGATCCATCAAGATAAGACTAGAGAAGAAGGCTCCAAAAGCTCTCCAAAGTTCACTCAAAATTTGAGT
>Ga0123342_1009475_pt1 | contig 11657 bp, 7 predicted proteins | sample Turbeawhitnodule_FD_89960 | JGI IMG/M metagenome (GOLD analysis project Ga0123342, IMG submission 89960) | Root nodule microbial communities of legume samples collected from Mexico - Turtle bean Mexico white nodule | ecosystem: Host-associated > Plants > Roots > Nodule | place: Mexico: Nepantla... | reverse complement strand
TTCAGTTGATTGATTGTAGTTATTTTTCCTTCTAATCTCACACTCATTTGGTGGTTTTTTTTTTTGGTTTTTTTTTTTTGTTTTTTTTTTTTTTTTTTTTTTTTTTTTTTTTTACTATGAAATGCCTATCCATGATTCAATAATTTTGGTAGGCCAGTGTGTATTGTTTGAAATTATATCTTAATATTAGTCCATAAAAACTTGAAAATCACAAAAACTAACAATTTCTTTTGTTTTCCACAATGTAGGAAAAATATAAATTTTGTATCCTAATAATAATTACAGTCCTGGGTCCTCCAAGAGTTTTAAATGAAGCACATATTCAAAAACAAGGGTGATGGAAAGATATTGGTGACACCACATGAAAGACGACACACCTTAAAAATAAAGTGGTCGTGCTACAATGTCTTTACCTTGGTGGTGTTTTATGTTCTTGTCACTCATGCTTGAGCACAATGTTTCTTGTTTATTCCTCTAGCCCTCAAAAATTGGTCTTAGAACCCTAACATATTGAAGCAAAAAGATTTAAAAAAAGAGAATAATAGGTAGTGTAACGTCCTTAGTGCAAAGTTGGGGTCTTAATTATTACGTGAAGATAATGGCAGCACTAAATAACAAAGCGAATAAGGCCAAGTCCATTCTATATATTTCTACTTCCTTTCGTTATCGTGTTTGGTTTTGTATATGAAAACACGTTTGGGACCAGAAGCGCAATACAGTAGCAGCGAATGGGAATCCCATTAATGCTGTATCTTCCTAACTCTCCTTTTCTTTTCTGCTCTCAAGAGATTTTCCAAGATACACTATTCTTTCATTTCATCACATTTCCTTCTTTTTCTTCTTCTAATTTTACAACTTATTATTCACTATCATCTATTTAATGAAAGTCGTTAGATACTTTAGTTTCTTAACCTATGAAATTTAATGTTGGATCTCAAGACTCACAATTCGCAATCCTACCCACCCCATTAATAATAATTATCATACATACGTATATATCATTTTTTAATTTTTATTTATTTATTTTTTCAAGATGTGAATGTATTATTTTCCATATATATATATATATATATATATATATATATATGTATCGTTTTTGCACTTGAAACTCCACTTACTCACACTTTTGCAAAACCCTCTGCTTCCTCTGTTTTTCTCTCACCTTTGTTCTCTTTCCACTCTCAACTCTTTCAACCATGATTGTGATGTCTGAGAAACCCCTTCAGCCAGTTCCTCCGCAGGTTTCAGACACCACCTTTTGTCCTTCTTCAAAGAGGTACTAAACTTTGTGCTTCACTAGTTTCTCTGTTTAGCTTTACACTTTGCAAATCATTTTTTTTGGCAAAAAAAGGTCTCTTCCACCCCATGATTCGTTAGTCCACAATCTTCAATTTTGTTCAGCTCATTGTACTTCTAAGGAGAGAAAGCACCACATTAAAACTATACATTACTTTTAGCATGGTCTAATAGTTTTATACATTGAAATAATGTTATTTTTGTTATTAAAGTCTATTTAAAGAAGTAATATCTCTTAATAAAAGTTATATGATCTGAGGTGTGGGTTGAATTTCTGACTATATGGTGCATGGAATTCATTTAATCATGCTAGCTGTTACACAGATAAAAATCGACATACTTATAATTTATTGTTATTTTTTCTTGTTCAATGTTCTTATGTTTGATCTTATACTTTAGGTTGGAAGGAAAAATTGCTATTGTAACTGGGGGTGCTAGGGGAATAGGTGAAGCAACTGTGAGAGTTTTCGTGAAGCATGGTGCAAAGGTGGTGATTGCTGATGTTGAGGATGCAGCTGGAGCCATGCTTGCTGAGACACTGTCTCCCTCAGCAAGCTATGTCCACTGTGATGTTAGGTTGGAGAAAGAGGTTGAGAACTTGGTTAGTTCGACAATTTCTCGCTATGGACACCTTGACATCATGTTCAACAATGCTGGGGTGCTAGGGAACCAGTCCAAGAACAAGAGCATTGTGAACTTTGATCCTGATGAGTTTAACAGGGTCATGTGTGTGAATGTGAAGGGAGTGGCTTTGGGGATGAAGCATGCTGCAAGGGTGATGATTCCAAGAGGAGTAGGGTGCATTATCTCAACTACTAGTGTGGCAGGGCTCATGGGGGGGCTTGGACCACATGCTTACACAGCCTCAAAGCATGCCATAGTTGGGCTTACAAAGAACACTTCTTGTGAGTTGGGGAAGTATGGGATAAGGGTGAATTGCATTTCACCATTTGGGGTGGCTACTTCCATGCTTATGAATGCATGGAGGTCTTGTGATGATGAAGAGGCTGATCATGAGGGCATCAATTTTGGGGTGCCTTTCCCAGAGGAAGTGGAGAAAATGGAGGAGTTTGTCAGAGGTCTTGCCAACTTGAGAGGAACAACTTTGAGGGCCGTGGACATTGCTGAGGCTGCACTCTATCTTGCTAGTGACGAATCCAAGTATGTGAGTGGCCACAATCTTGTTGTAGATGGTGGAGTCACTTCCTCAAGAAATTGTATTGGATTGTAACTTCAATTTCTTGGTATATTCATGTTACTTGTTTTTCTTGAGGATCATGCAAATGTGTGAAATAGTTTCTCAATCAATGGCAAATACATGATTAATAGTTTCATGATTTAATATTTATATCAATCACTTTTAGGACAATATGGAAGAGATTGATCTATTAAATCTATTTATTAGGTAAATTTCAATGACATATAAATCCATTTAATTGACCACGAATCATAATATGAAAGAGAGATATTTATTGTTAATAAATATAAGAGTCATGATATATTGACACCCGGAAAACACATTTGACGCTGCAGACGTGATAATAACGTGACAAAGTAAGATTACGCGTGAATGAGCAGTGCAAACTTTAAAGTAGGGTAAAAAAGAATATATTATATCGGTTCTTAGAAACAACCAGTGTAATGTATTTTTTTTTTTACTCAGAATGACCCATATTACATCGATTAAGTTATCTAATTGATGTAATATATGACCCATATTAAAAAAAATTGAATTTTTTTTCATAAAGAGTGGGTGGGTCATAAATGTCACATAGGTTACCACTTACAAACACACGGATAACTAATTTTGAGTGTGTCAGTATATGTAGAGGAACCTGTGGCTGGGTAACCAGTTCTTATAGGGTTATTACATCGGTTAAGACATCTAACTGATGTAATATATTATTTTTATCGGTTAACTCATCTAACCGATGTAATATATGTTTTTTATTAAATAAAAATTATTTTTTTTATGAAAAGTGGGTGACCATAAACGTCACATAGGTAACCACTTACAGACACACGAGTAACCAATTTTACAAGTGTCAGTATATGTGGAGGAACTTGTGGCTGAGTAGTTCTGGTAGGGTTATTACACCGGTTAAGTCATCTAACCGATGTAATATATGACTCTTATTATAAAAAAAAATGAATGTTTTCATGAAGAGTGGGTGACCATAAACGTCACATAAGTAACCACTTACACACACACGGGTAACCAGTTTTGTGTGTGCTACGGGTCATATATTATAATATAGAATCAGTGTCACATCTTTACCAAATATTACGTCTGCAGCGTCAATTAATGACACGCAAGCAATGTCAAATATGTGGTAGTGACAGAGTTAATAAAACATTTTTCTAAATATAATGAATCGGATTGTGAAATGGACAATCATCATTAGTTTAAAAAAAGACCAGAACATCATAAAGAAAAGAGGAAACAGATTAAAATTTTAGCATGAAAAATTGCAATGTTTGTTCTTTGAATATTGCACCTAGTTGTGCATGTAGTTGTCACCTATGAAACAAACAAAACAAGAAGATGAAACAGTTGGTGTGGTTAACAGGGCATCTTTGTTTTCATTAGTAATTGGATTGTTAATGTCAGTTTAATTAAAATTTGAATATCAAAAGCCTATAAAAGAGTTAAAATTGAGTCAAGCATTCCTATTTATCATACATCTTAACTGATACAAAATCATTTTATATTGTTTTGATATAAATTTGGACCCTAGAAAATTTTCACCGGCTACTTCTTGCAATAATAATTTGAATAGTTTTATGAGTTTTTCTTGTTTGTTCCTACCAAGGTTAAACTTTTAAATTAGTATTTCATAATAAAATTTGTCTCTTACGAGTTAAGATATAATAGAGTTAGTATGTTAGCATGACACATTAAGTAATATGTGACTTGTTATATTATCCTCAAATTTTACAAGATAAGACATAAATGTAACATGAGATTTTGAGAGAGGGATTATAGTAAGATGCATGATTTAGGAGGTTCATTAGTTTATGTTGAATCATCCAATATGTACTTCACAAAGTACAACCAATTGATGGAAATGCTGAGTATTCTAATCAACAATCATATACTAACATTGTCTTTGGAATTTTTAAGATTGGAGTAGACCCAAATTGGGCTTTGTACAAGCTGTCAGGGTCATCATGTACCCCTTTATTTAGGGCACTCTACTTGGTTGACCTTAAGAATCCCATTGTTTTGGAATCAAACACAAACCTTATTATTTGAAATGATATCTTCATAACCAACATGAACGGTATTTAATTAGGTATAAGATTTTAACTACTAACTATTTTAATTATAAAGTTGATAGCTAAATCTTTAATAGTTAATTAGATATTAATTAATTAATTACATACCAATTTAGAAATGAGTTTATATATTTTTTATTAATAATAAAAATTATTTTAGAAAATAATAATTTTTTAAGTTTATAAAATAGTATCTAATTTAGTTAATATAATGAATAATTATTTTTTATTTTTAAAATTAATTTTCATTTAATAATTTTCTTGTAATATATATACTGAAATAATTAATATATGTCTTTACGATTCCAAATTGAAATTCAAATGTATCCACCAATATAACCATGAAATAAGTTTTATGAAAAGTGTCTGAAAAAAGTTTATACATGGATTAGGCAAAGTCTGAACGAAATCTTTAGTATACAACGTGTGTACATTTGAAAAATTTGTGAAATGTTACATTAGAGTTTTAGGACTCAACCTAAACCTACACCATGAGACAATAAAAAAATGTAATAAAATGTTAAAAATATGTAAAAATTGTAATCATATCGAAATGAGATTAAAAATCCTAATAAAAATTCGATGGCACCAAATCATGAAATAACAAAACTTAATCATATCCAAATACGATTAAAAAATCCTAATAAAAATCTCATGACACCAAAACATGAAATAATAAAAGTTAATCATAAAGAAATGGAGTTAAAAACCATAATAAACATCTAATAGAACCAAAACCTAGAAAAAGGAAAATTAATCAAATGCATATATTTGTGAAGAAGTGGGATGATTTCATAAAGAGGTAAAATGATGCAATGCATATATTTGTTATATATTTATAATTTGTTGCAAGCACCAACCATATCTCTTTCCTGATTTTGGTGCATTATTTCCTCCAACAAGCCAATGGACTCACTCAATTAATTAATTTCCCAAGTCCACTATGACATGGTTTGTGTCTGTCCTACGGATTGCGTCTCTCTTATGCCTAATCTATTTTTCTGAGACCAAAATAAAGTCATATTTCAAATAACTATTGCAATAAAAAAAATAACAGTGACTAAAAATTTATATATAACCTTTTAAAAATTGTCTTCAAATTTTTTGACCCCTACATGTAAAGGAAAAGTAAACTAATTATTACTTTATTTTGTAGTAATACTAATAAGACATAGTGTCTGTATCAACTCACAAGTATAAGCATATTGGTTACGGATGGAAAAAAAAAAGTCTATTTAGTTAAATTTCTCTACATTTGTATTATTTAATTAAATTTGATTTGATTTTAATCTATATTTTATAACTTTTTCTAATCCCAATTACATTCAATTTAAAGAAAATTGGAAACACAATCCTAAATTTCACTCCCATAAATGCTAAAGTCATGAATAAGATGAAAAATCTAATTCTCATTCTCTCATGTCTACGAACCTGAATCTCAATTTCTCTGTCTATGTTTCCAAAAGAGAAATGTTTCTTCTTATGTTAATTTGTATTTATTGTTATTACATTGTCATATTCTTCACCACTCTTGCCTTGAAGAAATATAGACACACGTGAAAGTTCAAACATTGGGAACTTTGAACTTAATCGAAACTTCTACCGCAGATATAGTTATGATTTATAATTTGATCATTTGTAGCCGATCTAGTTTCATTATTTTATTTTTTTATGACATTTTTTTTTCAAAATGATTTTACGATACTTAACTATTGCATCCTTGCACCCTTATTTAACATATGTTTCTTTACTGATTAACAAAACTCTTATTTTATCAAACTTGAACTTTCATTTTAAGCTAAATAAGTTGCTAGAAATTGAAGGTTCACACATGCACCCTCATTTCAAGGTGCTTGGGAAAATATGAAAAAAGAGAGAGTATACTTCTAATAAAATTAACTGTTATGTAGGTTTTGTGTTGAATGGGATACTTTTGATGAGAATATAGCACTGGCAAAAAAAAAAGCAATAAAAATTATTAAATGGGCAAGACTTGTGGTAAAGCCCAATATATTTTGGGCCTAAGGAATTGGACATTGGGCTTAAGGCAGTGTTATAGTCGAACACTGATAAGCTAATTGCAGGACTTTTTCTTCCTACACCTCCATACCTTCTTGTGCTATCCCCAAATTAAATGTGAAAATACCATATCTGGATTACTTAATCCGGAAGTCAATCTCATATTTAGAAAAGACTTTCAGATTATGTAATCTGGAAGTTAATCACACATCTAAAAAAAACTTCTAGAAGCTAATCTTATGTATAGAAAAGACTTTCAGATTATGAAATCCAAAAGCTAATCATAAAAGATTTCCAGATTACATAATCCAGAAGTTAATTATGAATCTAGAGAAAGATTTCTGGATTATGAAATTTTAAAAAGGATATTTTTGAAATACAAAAAACTTATGGGGGTGGAACAAGAAAGTATGGAGGTACAGGAAGAAGCAGCCTAATTGCAGTGTTGTGGATAGGTTTTTCTTCTTGCAGCTAATAAATTTAAACCTGAACTCTATTATTAACATGAAATAACAAAAATATTCTCTTTTAATTTTTAAATAAAAGTAAGGGTGCATGTCAGAATGCATTCTGATTCGATATTCCAGAATTTAGTTATGATCATTTGAAAAAAATATTTTGCATTTTGTTCTAACTTACGATGGTCTTGTTAACTTTAGATACATCATCATCTCATAGAACACATGTGATCACTTTTTTTAGAATCAAAATAGTTTTCTTACAAATATTTCTGCAACTTTTTGATAGAGTCAACTTTTTTAGAAAAAGATAAAAGACAAAGTACAAAGTTTCAGAGCCAAAGGATAATAAAAATTATTAAAACATAAAATAAAAATATAGCGATACTACAAAAATATTAAATTAAATTTTAGTTACAATTTTAATTCTAAAAATGTGGAGTAATTTTTTTTGGTCATTCAAATTTTAAAAAGTATTTAGTTCTTTAAAAGTTAAAAAAAATTAGTTTATAAACATTAAATTTGAGCAACTAAAATGGAATTTTTAAGAATTAATGATTATGATTTAGGATTTAAGATTTAAAACTTTCATTAATTTTTAAGATTTAGTATTTAAAAACTAAAATTATATATTTTTTAATTTTGAATTTTTTTTTTGAATTTTAAGAACTAATATAAAAATTACTTCAAATTTTATGGACTATAAATAAATATAAATATAAATTTAATTAACCAAACTTTAAACGGGGAATTGCAAGATTATTTAGATTATCATTGTTCTATGAGAGAGTAGTAAGACAAGATGTGGGTTCTTGAGCTATAGACTCTCTAGAGACACAATTTTGGTGGTCCATGAAGCTTTCAGCGTTAAATGTTGTTAAGAACATAAAAATATTATTATTATTATTATTAGAGTGAAGAGAATTGACTGAAAGTTTTTTGTTGAGTGTATGTATTTATAAGTATTTGGATGCATATAAATAAAATTGAGTAATAAAAAACATTCAATTTCTCAATTACAACTCTTGTGCTTCACTAAACTGATTAAGTTCTTGAACATTTGAACATTTTCTAAAATATGCATGTACTAGTTATATTCTAATAACATATAAGTGAGTATGTATACAAGTTTCTCAAAGCTTGAAAGTGGAATAAATAATTAATCAAGCAACTGAACAATTAGTTTTTTTTGGGTTGGGTTGGAAAAAATATAATTTTCTTAATGTTTTATTTGAATTAAAAAATGATTTTGAGATAATTTAAGAGAAAAATGTGAGGAGAATCAGATTATTTTGATTAAGATAAATAGAGTAAAAAATAAATAATTTTTTTTTTTTATAAAAATTATGGATATGATTAAAATTTAATTTTTTTAATTTATAAAAAGAAAGATTATAAATTTATTTTTATATTTAAAAATAATTAAAAAATATATGATTTATTTATTTGTATATATTAATTATTTATTATAATTAAAATATTATTTCTGATAGAATCTAATATATGATTTTAGAAAAAATACTAATTATATAATATTATCAAAAACATACAAAATTGTCGGATATTATAGAGGTACGATCCAAATTGGCTTTGTTCACGTGTTTATTATTTGTTTGAACTTTTTTCTTTACACTACCCATAATTTAAAATCAGAACGAGTTTCACCTACCTTATCAATTAGCTCATACGTATCGTGCACTAAAACATGCATTTGTCTGCTCAATTTCCTACATATCCATAAAAAATTCTTAGATTTATAATTTTATGTACCAAAATCTTCTGTTAGTGATGATCTGAATTATTGCTTCTCTGAATCTCAGATTACTCGTGGGAATTTTGAAGACGACACCTGCCATATTTCTTCCTGCACCTCTATCACCCTGCAGTGTCTCCATACTTTAGGTAAAAAGTCTATTTTATCCTTAATAAAATAAAAAATAACTCCTAAGTCCGACACTCCCATAAGCTTCTTCATTGAGTGAGAGTAGCTGTGAACTCCTTTTGTGGGAGAACTCGTAGAAAAAACCATCTTTGATGGCATGAACTAACACGTTAAATGTTTAAAGTATGAACTAACAAAATAGTAAAGTACAAGGATAAAGAAAACAAAACTGATATGAATTTTGACAAAAAAATAGTCCAAACCATATGCATTACTCGTTTAATATGGTTTTTGAATTTTATAATTTGAAATACAAATTTGTATTTCGAATTATAAAATTCTAAATGCATTTTAATAACTTTCGAATTATAGTATTAGAAATATTCAAAAGTTAATTTTCTATTGTTCAGGTTGGGTTAAAATTAACACTAATTGAACTGCTAGGAATTATTCAGGTCTTGCCACTTGTGGAGGTATTTTTCGTGAGAGTATGAGGGAGTTTATTTGAGCTGCTAGGGATTATTTGGTTACTGAATTTTATGGAGTTATATATGCTTTGGAGGAAACTCAAAAGTTGGGACTTACTAATGTTTGACTGGAATGTGACTCTGTCTTGGTTTGTGTTGCGTTGACTGCTAGAACAAATATTCCTTGAATGCTTCGTAATCAATGGAATACTTGTCTTAATTACTGTCGAAAAATCAGGTTTAGGGTTACTCATATTTTTCGTGAAGGAAATGCGTGTGCTGATAAGTTGACTAATTTAGGATTTATTTATAGAGAATCCTTTCATTGGTATAATAGGCTTCCATCTAGTCTGTTCTTAGAATTTTTTATTAATAGGTATAGTCTACCTATGTATCCTTTTTGTTAACATATGAGTTTTGGTCTAGTCTCCCATATTTTTGTATTTTCTTTCTTTTTCTTTTTTTTAATAATATTTGTTTTCATGTGATGACAAATGATTGTTGTTAGTTGATGTGTCAGCCTAGCTAAGATGACAAGTAACATAACATGAAAGTTTTTTATAAAACAAAATTCTATTGTGAATTTTAAATTTGTTAGTACAAATTTAGCTTTTGAATTGTATAATTTGAAAATTAACTTTATGATCCGAATTTTATAATTTGAAAATCATTATTTAATCTAAAAAATACTTCCAAATTATAAAATTCGGAATACAAATTTAGAAAAATATTTTTGAAATTACAATAATTATGGGTGCAATGGGGGTGCAGGAAGAAATCCCTCAGTCATAATGTCAAATATTAAAGCCACCTTTTCTCTTTGATTTGGAAAATGGATTAATCAGGTTTATAGCCATAGTTATCATTACACGACCAAAACAATCACCATGGAGTTGTTTCAGTTTAAACTTACATATGTATATTGAGAAAAAAAGTATTTTTTTTATGACAATACATCGACTTCCTTTTATTTTTTAAATTCTTTCAAAGTTGACTTTAGAAAAAAAAAAATGTAACACTCATACACTAAAATATGTATCATTCAAAAGAGTCGCAGAAGGTCGTTAATTTGATATTACAAATCTTCAATTCTTTTATGGATCCTGTTCAAATGTGTGTTGATATTGAAGTTCACAGTCTCGCTTTACCATCAGGTTTCAATGTGTTCACTAAAAAAAGTTGTACAAAAACGCTTACTAAGATCACCACATACATAAACATGAGTCATTATTTAATATTAACATTGACCCATAATCGATTATCAACCAATGATAATCAATTATACTTTAGGAAACACACTTATAATCGATTATGACATAAGGAGAACCAATTATCCTTTAAAAAAATACAATGTGTTCATTCAACAAATTTTACAAAAATCTTTATTAGGATCGCCAGTTACGTAAACATGGGTCACCATTTTATATCAACAAGGACCCATAGTGGATTATGACATTGAAGAATCGATCATGAACTAAAAAATCATCATAATCGATTATGGCCAACATATAATCGATGTTTTGTCAAAAAAGACCCCATAATCAATTATGGAATTCTTCAAAGACATTGGATATCAATTATCAACTAAAGAAAATACCATAGTTGATTATCATTGCTTCAAACACATTTTCTGTGCTAAAATGTTCATTTTGTGTGTAAAACCTTACCTCAATTTTGCACCACCAAAGGACCAACGAAAGGGCACCACGATCAATTCACAACTGTCAGTGTTGGAGATCCCAAATTACTAGGTTTTTTTACCATGATGGGGTTATTTTTTTTGGTTTTTACCAAAATGGGGTTTGTTTAAAAAAAATTACAAATTTAGGCAAGTCGTGCTAATTCGGTACGACTTCATATGCAGAAGTCGTCCCAATTAGGCACGACTTCTGCCATGTCATACTAAAGTCGTGCCAAGTTGGCACGACTTCTGCCTCGTCATACTGAAGTCGTGCCAAGTTGGCACGACTTCTGCCCCGTCATACTGAAGTCGTGCCAACTTGGCACGACTGCTGCCCCGTCATACAGAAGTCGTGCCAAGTTGGCACGACTTCTGCCACGTCATAATTATCCGCACAGACAAGCTTAATAATAAAATTCAATTCAAGTTTGATTATTAATTTCCTCATTTTTTTTATCTATGTATTTATTCATTCATAACACTCTTAGAACATTTATTTTCTTTATCTATGTATTTATTCATTCAATTCAAACATGATCCATACACAATTATCTAATTTTTTGTTCCTTAAAACT
>Ga0123342_1009474_pt1 | contig 11657 bp, 9 predicted proteins | sample Turbeawhitnodule_FD_89960 | JGI IMG/M metagenome (GOLD analysis project Ga0123342, IMG submission 89960) | Root nodule microbial communities of legume samples collected from Mexico - Turtle bean Mexico white nodule | ecosystem: Host-associated > Plants > Roots > Nodule | place: Mexico: Nepantla... | reverse complement strand
GGTGGACCCTACATCATAAACAACTTTGTATATGTTCTCTAAAAGTAATAAAAAACAGAACCACTCTGAAACTAAGTCAAAAATTACTAACCTTATAAAGGAGCAACCACAAAACGACACCACAGTCTGGATTGCAATCACTGCCCCTTCACCACCTCTAGACCGCACCACATAATCGCTCCTCCAAATCGACCATGGGAACGCAGCTCACCATCATAACTCACGATCGCACCACAAAATCGAATGAGGGGAGCACACCTCCGAATGGAATCGAAGCAAGGAAGCGCACCACAGAATCCAACCAGGGGAGCAATCCTCGTATCAAAAACCCTAAATCAGAAATTCGAAATCCCCAATTTGAATAACCTAAACCCTAATTCAGTATTCACCAAAGTAATGTAAGCACAATCCACGTAACTTACACGTGTATGCCACATAAGCACCACTTAACGCCGTTTGGTGATATTTAACAGAAAGGACCATTTTGAATACATTTTAAAAAACTTAGGCACCAAATTGATTTTTTTAAAAACCACTGTACCAAATTGACTATTGGCTATAAATATAGGGACGAAAAAGGTAATTAAACCTTTATTTTTCTGCTTACATTAACAAACCATTAATTCAGTTATGTGATTTTCTGATATTAATTGAATTGATCAGCAATCAATGTTCACATTAATTTGAGCAGAAGAAAATCAGAGAGTTGAGTAGTATACAATCCTTGAAAATAAAATCACCCACTTGAATGAATCTTGCCAATTGATTAAGTTGATTTTCACAAAACAATGTAATTCAATTATTTCCAACAGTACACTCAAATTTCCAGAAGATATCCAGATTAGTTTTCCAGAAATCAAGAACAATATGAACAAACCTAGAAAGAACAAATTTATTCTTAATTGACAAGATTTATTTTCTGTCAGATTAACAAACGAATCAGTAAAAGAGTGCAGAGATGAAGAGAGATTGAACACCACGAGATTATATAGGTTCACTCAAATGAGCTACATCCAGTCTCACCTTTACCAAGGTGAAATCCACTAAAACACAATACAAAACAATTACACAACCAATGTTCTTGAACCCTACAAGAACAAGGCACACCTAGCTAAAAAACTCTATTTCAGCACACACAACTCCTCAAGAAACTCTATCAAGAAGAGTCTTACAACCACACTTTACATAGAAAAGAATGATGAAAAGAATACATACACCTGGAAAGAGAATGCAAAAATCTGACTAGACTAGTAGAACAGATTGCCCAAACTGTGACATCACCTCCAACCAAGCTTAGAACACAAACAAGAACAAGCACACTTTCTCTTTTGAAAATTCTTTTAAGATCACGTGTTAATTCTCTGAAAAACTCTCAATCTCTGTTTTTAAACTTGTTTTCTCAACACCCTTTTTGGGAGAAAGACCCTCTTTATATAAGAAATGATTTATAACAGAATTTCAAAAACCAGTTTAAAAAGTTGTTATAAAAAGAACAAATTGAAGTTATAATGAATAGATTTATTTTCGGCTAAGAATTCACCAAAGGTGAGAGCCAAGCTCTCCCGCACAATCTTTTCGTTTGAGCTTCCCATGGCCCCTTTCTGATAGCCCTTAAGGATTTGTTGAAGGACCAGGAGAAGCTCAGCGGCAGGCGTAGGGGCAGGCTCAGGGACACTCTCACCCCCACCCTCGAGCGCGAAGAGGCTCTGGGGGGATTAGGCACTGAGGGTGATCTCTGAGCGACGCAGGGTGCCTAGCAGAAGAAGAGTGTGAAATGGCCGCCACCGCCACCCTGCGCTTCTTGAAGACAAGGCCGTCCGTAGTGTCTGCTTCATCATCAGATACAATCTCCACCACCCTCTTAAGGGGGGCTTGAGTAGAAGAAGCCCCAGCGGCAGCCAGGGGCACGACGTCCAGAGGGGTTGAGAGGGCAGAAGAAGGGGCGGCTGGTGCGATGGTGGCCAGTGCGATGTTTGGAGTAGAAAGGGCTGGGGCACCTGCACCAGTGGTCGCCTCTTCACGAAGGGCTAAAACCTCAGCCAGCCTTGCCCACTTCTCTTCGTTCAGCACCATTCCTGCACCTAGAACAAGGAGAGGTGAGAACTTGGCAAGATAAGGTTAAGCAAGAAATCAGCATAGGCATAAGTAGGAATAAAGCAGAGTGGAGTTAAGAGAAAGGTCATGAGCAGGTGCCTATACCGATGTAGCCAGCAAGTCCTGTTGCACTGTACTCATTCTTGATGAGCTCAACAATGTTGAAGATTGCCCCAAGACTAGCTAGCACTTGGCATACCTCACGATCAGCAGAGGATAGCTCATCGAGGGTCTTGGCCTTCTTAAGGGTCAATTTTCCCACCCAGTACAAGGGGAATCCATCCAGAGAGGTGCGGTCGTGCTCAGAGCAGCACACCCTGAAGAATTTCCCTTTGAAACCCTTGTATGATTGCTGGAACAGGGTGAGGATGACTCTTCCTGTCACCCCGCTGAAGCTTACCCAGAGGTTCTTCCCAGGGTTTTTGGCTTCGAAGAAGTGAAGAAAGATGTCAACGGTGGGTGGATGGCCAAAGTGGTTGCAAAGGATGGAGAAGGCCCTCACAAAGGCCCAGTTGTTGGGATGTAGCTAGGCAGGGGCAACGTTTACTTCGGTCAACATCTCCCTCTTGAAGTTGGTAAAGGGAAGGCTGCCTAATACGCTTAAAGACCGTTTGATAAAAGAAGAAGAAGGGTTCTCCCTCGTTGGCACGGTTGTCTACGCACACGAGTTCACCCTCCGCACAGGGGCGAACCGAGATATAGGCGTTGTTGTCTAGGTGTGCCCTCCAGTCCACGATGGAAGTGAGGGAGGAGGTTTCAGCAAAAAGTTCAGCAGACGCTCAGGGGTACATGCTCTTGTAGTTGACGTTGGGGGAGGGTTGAAGGTGATCTTCGTTCGTGCCATGACGAAGGAAGCTAAAAAAATAGCAAGGAAAGAAGAAGGTAAGGGTTCAGCAAAGGGGGCTATGGTGTAAAAGGGAAGAAAAAACCCAGAAAAACCCTACGCTCACAGAAAACCCAAAAAACAGAGGAACGAAGAACGAATGCAGAGGAAAACCTAAACGCGGAAGTTTAAACAAGCCCAGGCAGTTATCAATGCGCGAAATCAGAAATAAAGAGCAATCAATGGAGAAAAATCATACCTTTGATTGCTGATGAGCGAAAGTCCTAATTTTTGTGAAGGTCGGAAACCAGAGTGTTCGAAGAGGAAGACAAAGAGTGCAATAGAAAGTTGCAAGTGAAGGAACAGTGCATGAAGCACGCACTTTTGAAACTCTTAACGTAAACTGGGAAAGCGTAAGTAACGTTGAGTCCCAGCCACTTGATTAAGACATGTGTGTGCTGATTAAGGAAGGAACAAGAAAGCATCACTTCGGTGCACTGTACACGTCCCATCACATGAAGCCACATAGGTCGGCAAGGCGAGGCCATAGTCTCTTTGCTGAACAAGTTAACAGCTCGAGACTGGGGGGCTTGTGTACCAACCAGTCCTTGGACTTGGGCGTTGACCAAAGTCATGGTGGGACCCCGAAGGCTGGGTCCACTGGTAGACTGGCAGAAGTGCCAGAGTCTCAGTAAGCTCACGGATAAGGGCAGCCGAGGAGGGGGCGACATCAAGGCGCGGGGCGTGGAGGCCTCAGACCTCGGCAATCCAAACAGTAAAGCTAGACAGAAAAAGGTGGTTTCCAAGCCACACTCCAGTTATCAGTAAGGGAGAGGCCTAGATCACCAAGCGCCCATGCATGGGGTGTGGACGACACGGTGGGGTGTGCCACAATCAAAGAACCACTGGGAAAAAGATGACTTGTAAGGGTCACGTCTCAGGGGTGATCTGCATGCATGGCACGTGAATAAGACATGAACTCCCAAGGCGGATGATCCAGAGATTGGGTGCATGAGTTGGCACCCAAGTGGTCATCCCGCGGAGGCTGCACTTCAGTGTAGGGGGTTCTTGCACACTAAATGGCCCTAAGAGTGGGTGATAGTGATGCTAATACGCACCTACAGTAAGCCTAAGTCACAGTTAGCAAAGGAGGCAGAAACACTAAAGAGTATATATAGGGTAACAACCAATAGAATAAGGTACGCATTTCTAGTGCAAGTAACACACAAAGAGAATACACACACAGAGCTCTCAGAGTTTAGAGTTTTTGGTGTTTCTTTGCCCGAAAATTGACTTGAGCGTCGGAGTGCAAACGACCACGAGGGCCCGTTGTCTCTTTGTTTTCAGGTGATTCCCGAGGAGGAAAACAACACGGTGAGGGAGGGATTCCTGGACGTGAAGGCTGTTGTGAGGGCACGAAGACGCTTTAGGTCAACCGGCGGGAACAAATATCAAGATGAAAAACTGTCAAAACCTATTGGTTAATACCCACTACGTCAGTCAACCAGTCAAGGAGCATGTATTAATGTTTCTCTTTTCTAGTCATCAATCCACACCAGTATCATAAAAAATAAACATGTTTAATTGATAAACAATAAATTTATTTTTTACTGCAGGGGAGAATTTATGTTTATGATACCCAATTCATTCAGCAGAAAATTGAACCTATCTTTGGCCAAGGGTTTTGTAAACAAATCTGCAAGTTGCAAATCAGTACCAATGAATTTAATTTCACATTTTCCATTTGATATATGTTCTTTTAGAAAGTGATGTCTTATTTCAATATGCTTAGTTCTTGAATACATGATAGGATTTTTAGTTAAATTGATGGCACTAGTATTATCACACAACAAAGGTATATTATTAAGCAAGATACCAAATTCATTTAACTGCTTCCCTGGCCATAGGGTTTGAGCACAACAACTCCCTGCAGCAATATACTCTGCTTCAGCAGTAGAGAGAACAACACATGCTTGCTTTTTGGATTGCCATGAGATCAAGCTTGATCCAAGCAAGTGACAAGTGCCACTGGTGCTCTTTCTATCAATCTTGCAACCTGCAAAGTCTAAATCAGAGTAACTAGTTAAACTTAATGAAATATTACCTGGATACCACAAGCCAACTTCTTTTATTCCTTGTAGATATTTTAGAATCCTTTTGGCAGCATTGAAATGTGACTCTTTTGGAGCAGATTGGAAACGAGCACACATGCACACAACAAACATTATGTCAGGTCTGCTGGCAGTAAGATACAATAACGACCCAAGAAGCCCTCTGTACTTGGTCTCATCAACTGAATTTCCAGCCACATCATGATCAAGGGGGCAGCTGGTTGAGAATGGTGTGCTGATTGATTTGCACTTATCCATTCCAAATTCTTTTAACAAATCCTTGCAATACTTAGCCTGATTTAAGAATATGTCGTCCTTGAGTTATTTGACCTGCAAACCTAGAAAGTAATTCAACTCACCCATCATGGACATTTCGAACTCACTCTTCATAATTTCCACAAAGGTTTCACATAATTCTTCATTGGTTGATCCGAATATGATATCATCCATATAGACTTGAACCAGAATTATGTCTTCCTCTTTTCTCTTAATGAACAATGTTTTATCAGATGTGCCTCTGTCATATCCTTGTAAAGTAAGGAAATCGCTCAACCTTTCATACCATTGTCTAGGAGCTTGCTTAAGCCCATAGAGAACTTTTTTGAGTTTAAATACACGATCTGGATGTTGATGGTCTTCAAATCCTGATGGTTGTGAAACAAATACTTCTTCATTGATATAACCATTCAAGAAGGAACTCTTCACATCCATTTGGAATAGTTTGAATCCTTTTATGCAAAAGAAAGCAAGGAGAAGTCTGACAGCTTCTAGACGAGCCACTGGTGCATATGTTTCATCATAATCTATTCCCTCTTCTTGGTTATAACCTTTAGCCACAAGTCTGGCTTTATTTATGGCAATCACCCCATGCTCATCCAACTTGTTTCTGAATATCCACTTTGTTCCAATGATGTTCATTTCAGGTATTCTTGGAACAAATGACCATACCTCATTCAGGGCAAACTGATTATGTTCTTTCTGCATAGCTAGAATCCAATTTCTGTCCCTTAGAGGTTCATCTATATTTTTAGGCTCCTCTTGAGAAACAAATGCCATTGTCTCACAGAGATTTTTTAGAGAATTCCTAGTTGAAACTCCTTTTTCAATATTTCCAATGACATTGTCAAGTGTGAGATCTCTTGGGGTCTTCCATTCTTTTGGTAAATCTGCAGAAACAGTAGGATCTTTGACAACATGTGAGTCATTTGCATCTGTATTAATCATATCATTTTTATGCAGAACAGTTATTAAATCATCACATTCTAAGTCATCTGAAACAGGTTTTGGCATGTAATTGTCAAGTTCATCAAACACTACATGCATTGATTCTTCCACATTGAGCAACCTTTTATTTAAAACCCTATAAGCATGTCCATTCAAAGCATAGCCAATATGAATTCCTTCATCAGATTTTGCATCAAATTTTCCCAAACTATCTTTGTCTTTATTCAGTACAAAGCATTTACTTCCAAACACTCTAAGATGACTTACACTAGGTTTTCTACCCTTATACAACTCATAAGGTGTTTTCTTAAGGATAAGCCTAATGAGAGTTCTATTTAGCACATAAGCAACAATATAAACTGTATCAGCCCAAAAATATTTAGGTAGCTTAGATTCATTTAACATAGTCCTAGCAAGTTCTTCTAGTGATTTATTTTTCCTTTCAACAACACCATTCTGTTGGGGAGTCCTAGTGGCTGAAAAACTATGTGATATCCCATGTTTTTCACAAAACCTTTCAAACTTAGCATTTTGAAACTCACCCCCATGATCACTACGAATAGATTTTACACAACAACCATTTTCATTTTGCAGAATTTTTGCCAATTTCTTAAAAGCCTTATAAGCATCATTTTTGTAAGCAAGAAAGAGAGTCCATGTAAATCTAGAATAATCATCAACAATAACCAAAGCATACAAATTTCCAGCCAAACTAGCAACTCTAGATGGTCCAAACAAATCCATATGCAGAACATCCAAGGGTTTCTTAGTAGAAATCATGTCCTTTGATTTAAAAGAAGTCCTGATTTGTTTACCTCTTACACATGCATAACATAGTCTATTATCCTGAAATTTGATATTAGGCAAACCTGAAACAAGATCCTTTGATTTCAATTTATTCAAATGATTTGTATGAATGTGAGATAACCTTCTGTGCCACAGCCAAAACTCATCACTTTTTGACAAAAGACATTCATTTTCATAATCAGTTTCCAGGATATCCAAGAGATATATGTTGTTTACTTTTTTACCTGTAAACAGAACCTTACCAGAAGAATCATGAGAGATTGTGCACCCATTTGATTTGAAGTTTACCTTGTATCCTTTGTCACACAATTGACTGATACTTAGAAGGCTATGTCTTAGTCCTTCCACATATAAGACATTTTCAATGGTGTTTGAACTTCCCGTTCCAACAGCTCCTCTTCCTAGGATCCTTCCACGGTTATTGTCCTCATAAGTGACATGTCCCTCTGCCTTGAGTTTTAAGCTAGTGAACTTAGTTAGATCACCAGTCATATGCTTTGAACATCCACTGTCCAAATACCACTGATTCCTCTTGCTGTTTTTCGAATCAGATATTGATCCTTCATCTTTCATCATGAAACACAAATTGGTTTCTTCACTTTCTGGTTAGGAGCTGCTTGTTGAAGACACTTCATTCTCTTCCCAAGAGATATAAGCTCTTCTCCCCTTACTTCTTTCAACCTTCTTGCTGAATGGTTTTTCCTTAATTTGATTATTTGGACATTCACTCTTTATGTGCCCTGTTTTACCACAACCAACACAAGTATAGTTAGAAGAATTAGATTCATTTGGTTTAGGATACCTCTTTTTTTGTTGAGTCCTATCTCTCCCTTTCTTCTTTAGGAATCTGCTGAATCTTTTTGTCAGTAGACTTACTGTTTCATCATGTTTAACATTCTCTGCATCCTCACTAATATAATTTTTTACACTTTCTTTCAATGCAAGTCCTTTAGTTTTCCTTTCCACTATTTCTTGCTCTTTAAGCCTTTTGAGCTCTAGCTCATGCTCCATTAATTTTCCAAACAGTGCAGTAGTGCATAACTTTGACAGATCTCTGCTTTCTGATATAGCAGTTACTTTGGGTTGCCAGCTCCTATCAAGACATTTCAGCACCTTTATATTGAGCTCTTCTTTGTCAAACTCTTTTCCCAGTCTAGTAAGATGATTTACTATGTGGGTAAACCTATTATGTACATCAACAACGGTTTCTTCAGGTTGCATTATGAAAAGCTCATATTCTTGAATGAGTGGATGTTTTCTTGATCTCTTCACATCATCTGTGCCTTCATGAGTTACTTCCAAAACATCCCACATTTCCTTAGCCGATAACCTGCATTGGCACAAAAGGTCCATCGACCACAGCCTCCCAAATACCAAAGTTAATAGATTCCATGAAAATTTTCATTCTAATTTTCCGAAAAGCATAATTCATTCCACTAAACATAGGGGGTCTATTAATAGACGAACCCTCTGCAAAAAACACTTTAAACTCAAACATATTGCACACAAACTTGAGTAAAATACAAGTCCTAGCTCTTGATACCAATTTTTGGGTTCAATAGTGTCAAAGTTCAAGAGGGAGTGAATTGAGCTTTTAAAAAATTCAAACAGATTCAATTTTATCACAGGACAAAGAAAAAGAATCGATTTATTTTGACACAAACAAATTTATTTTTCTGCTTACATTAACAAACCAGTAATTCAGTTATATGATTTTCTGATATTAATTGAATTGAATCAGCAAGCAATGTTCACATTAATTTGAGTATAAGAAAATCAGAGAGTTGAATAGTATACAATCCTTGAAAATAAAATCACCCACTAAAATGAATCTTGCCAATTGATAAAGTTGATTTTCACATAACAATGTAATTCAATTATTTCCAATAGTACACTCAGATTTCCACAAGATGTCCAAATTAATTTTCCAGAAATCAAGAACAGTATGAACAAACTCAAAAAGAACATATTTATTCTTAATTGAACAGATTTATTTTCTATCAGATTTACAAACGAATCAGTAAAAGAGTGCAGAGATGAAGAGAGATTGAACACCACCAGATTATATTGGTTCACTCAAATGAGCTATATCCAGTCTCACCTTTACCAAGATGAAATCCACTAAAACACAATACAAAACAATTACACAACCAATGTTCTTGAACCCTACAAGAATAAGGCACACCTAGCTGAAAAACTCTATTTCAGCACATGCAACTCTTCAAGAAACTCTATCAAGAAGAGTCTTGCAACCACACTTTACACAAAAAAGAATGATGAAAAGAATACACCTGGAAAGAGAATGTAAAAATCTGACTAGACCAGTAGAACAAATTGCCCAAATTGTGACAACACATCCAACCAAGCTTAGAACATCAAACAAGAACAACCACACTTGCTCTTTTGAAAATTCTTTTCAGATCACGTGCTAATTCTATGAAAAACTCTCAATCTCTGTTTTTAAACTTGTTTTCTCAACACCCTTTTTGGGAGAAAAGACCCTCTTTATATAAGAAATGATTTATAATAGAATTTCAAAAAACAGTTTAAAAAGTTGTCATAAAAAGAAGAGATTGAAATTATAATGAATAGATTTATTTTCAAAACGATAAAGAGAGGTATGTGAAAAGATGAAACTCAGTCGTTTTGATATCATCAAAGGCTGATTCAAAAAACTTGATGCACAAAACAAAGTTATTAAAAACTTTCGAAGAACAAGGCATCAGTTTAAAAAAGAATATATTCATTTAAGAAAGAACAGATTCATTTTTGTGCATTAATGAATATTTTGGCAAAACATGTGAAAACCATTTTAGAAAACGTTGTGCTTGATCTTATCATCTTGATAAGGGTTAAGAGATGGTCACAGGGCAAAAAGCTCACATTAAACATACTTAAACCTATACACAAGTCTAGCTAAATACATATACAATCTTCGAAGCAGAACACACACAATTCTTCATCAAACACATTGACTTGAAGGAGCAACATCCATTTTCAACAATTGAAACTAATAATATCATCGATGCTACTAAACTACAATAAAAAAACACTGGAATATGGCAGTATATAAAAACAAATATGCACCCTCTATAAAGAGAATATGACAACATATAAAAAACTTCACACATAAAAAACTTCACATATCCATCAAGTTGGCACCACAATCCTGTCATCAGAAAAAACAGCTTCATAAATACTACCCCTCCAATACCTACACCAGCCCCTACCTTGCCTTCTAAGCCCTACAACTAAGCCCCTGCACAATCACACTTCCTGAACCACAACACTCACTTTCTCCTTCAGTTCCCTAAGCAATAGCAATTCTACAGCAACCGAAAGATTAGGAAGCCTTCTATTTAATTGCTGCAACGTGTCTAATTCACCAAAACTCCATACTAGTTTCAAAGCCTTGCCACTGGTTTTGCTCCACCCAAAGAGTGGAGCTCACAGTCTACACTAAACCTTTTCCTATACAAAATCCTCTGTAGCCTCTAGAACCCAAAATTTTTGGTCCAAGGATTAAGTTGTTTCTACCATGGTGACTTACAAACCTAGGGTAAAATAAAATTACACAATATACACAGAAAGAAAGAAATTTGGCAAAACCTAGGGTTGAGACTGAAAAATGAAGGAAATGTGAAACTCCCGCTCACAGTTCCACGGTTTCACGGTCGCACATTCCCACGGTCGCGTTCTCACGTTCGCACGCTCTCGACTACTCCATCGTTGTTGAATACGAAGGTTCTCACGCACAGCTCAAGCTCACACCATGCACTATTCAAGTTCGCACCACGCACTGCTCATAGATGACTCTGTTAAAGCTTCGAAAAGTTTAAAAGTATTTGTGGAGGACGAACGTTTTCCACGCACCTGAGGAGTTTTGAAATAAATAAAAATTAATTATTTGTGTAGGCTTAACCTTTACAATTTTATTATTATTTAAATATAATTTTAAAATGGATAGCGTAGGCTTAGCCTTCAAATTTTGATTATTATTTATATTTTCAAGAATGATGGTTTGACCAACGCAATCCATTTTTATTTTATTTTTTAAAGTTTACGTGAGTATAACTCACACTTTCTCACGTTTTATATGATTTTTTTTAATAATGAAAGTTTGATTGATGTTATTTAGTGTCCAAATTATAACCCTCATTTTTTTTACAGTTAAATCTATTTTTTGGCGTAGTAAGTATTTCAAAATAAATTCAGAATTCAAATGTGCAGTAAAACACCAATAATACCATAATCTAAGTACAACATGATAAAATTAGTAATTATTTTATTATATATATCTATATATATATATATATTTGTATTGCTTTTAATTTATTAATAATGAAAAAAATGTTGAAGATGGTTCCTACCCCTTTAAGACATGTGTTTGATGAAGACTTATATGTGCTTGTCATGTGTATTTTACTTTTCTTTAAGTGTGTCTTAGGTAGTGCTTAGAGGTTGTTTAAGAGTGAGCTTTTTGCTGAGTAACTCACCTCATAACCACTGGCCATGTGATAAGAACAAGCATAAGGTTTCTTAAACTGTTTTTCACATGTTTTACAAAAAACACGTTTACTGCATAAAAATAAATCTGT
>Ga0123342_1009473_pt1 | contig 11658 bp, 7 predicted proteins | sample Turbeawhitnodule_FD_89960 | JGI IMG/M metagenome (GOLD analysis project Ga0123342, IMG submission 89960) | Root nodule microbial communities of legume samples collected from Mexico - Turtle bean Mexico white nodule | ecosystem: Host-associated > Plants > Roots > Nodule | place: Mexico: Nepantla... | reverse complement strand
TTTTTATTTAAATAATATATTATTTTTATATATATTGTTCTCCACACATTTTTTTTTATATATATATATATATATATATATATATATATATATATATATATATATATATATATATATATATATATATAAGCTAATCAGTGTCATAGTTTTTACGTGTTTCGTGTTACACGATAAAAAAATGGATTAAAATTCCACTGTAAATTCCATTTCTTGTAGTGTACTATTGAAGTGTCACATAAACTCATCATTAGAGAAATTCATTAATTTTAAAGCTATATATACTTTATTTGAGTAATTAAAACCAAATGGATTAAATGATCACTACAAGAAATAATGATGGTAGAATCCTAAAAAAGGTGACGCAAAGAGCAAAAGAAAGACGTTACATGGGACTAGTGTGAGACACTAAAATAGATATAAAATTAAATAATTATTAAGAAGTGGACTTTAAGCCTAACTCTGTTGGGTTGGGCTCACTTCCTATGTGGAGGCCCAGTCCAATATTAACCTTTAAGGTTTTTCGAACAGAGAGATAGTTGTAAGCAGATACAGAGAGTGAGAGAAAAGATTAAAGAGAGAGAAAGTTTCGCTCAGCAACTTCCGGCCGCCACTGACGCTTTGTTCACCGTTGGATCGAGCTGAAATTTTGTCAGCAGGTTCATACTTCGAGTGAATTCAATCTGACCGTTCGGATCTTGCAGATGTTTTTTTAACAGTGAGAAATTCATCTCACACTGCAGCAGCATTCTCAACGTTTCTAATGAGGACGAAAACTTTCGGATTGCTGCTGCTATTTCGTCCACCGTTGGATCGGACTGAAATTTTGTCAGCAGGTTCATACCTCGTGGTGCTTCAATTGGATTGTTCGGATTGTTCAAAAGTCACCGGAACAGTGACATATAGGCCGCATACAGTAGCTATAGTTTGTGAATTTTTCAGGTTTCTTGTTCTTTGTTTCATCTCTGTTGTATTGCTATTTGGCTGGTTATTGAGCATAATTTGTTTTGTGATTCGAAACTCTCTTGTAATCATAACTTTGATCATAATAGAGCTTGATTGACTGACTTGTGCCCGTGGTTTTTACTTCTCACATTGAGAAAGTTCGTGTTTTGTGTTGCTGCCATTATTTGTTATTGCTCCTCACAGATTCTTGCAAGCTGGGGAAATTATTATCCACTGCTTATTGCTCTTGTTGAGATATTATTTTTATTGTGTTGAATTTCCCAACAAACTCAACCTCATAAAAATGACTTATAAGATGAGGTTTGCACCCACTTATATACTATGAAATATCCTAATCTTTAGTCGATATGGGATCTCCAACAATAATTAAACTTAGTGTCGTCGTTGGGGACACTACGTGAGAAAGCAAATGTGAGTAAATTTTTGCCATTGAGGACACTACCTGGGAAATAAATATGAATAAAATGCACTCAAGGAGAGGGAAATGACCACAAAGACAAAAACGAAAAACAAAATTAAGGAGAGCGAAATGGACACGAAGAAGACATAGGGTTTTTGGGAGGAATTTCAGGATTATGAGTTTGAAAGTGTGAGACAGACATGAGAAAATGAAAATGTGAGACAAAAATGTTTTAAAGCTTTTTTTTCTAATTAAATAACTTAGCATGGACTAAGGTGACAATAAACGTCCATGTCACTTTAGTGTCACCTAAATCTACGCTAAATGTAATAAAATATTAACTTGCATCCACTTTGTGTCCCTATTCTCAACGCAGTATCATTCTGCAACTTTTTTTTAATTGCATATACTTTGTGTCTCGATTCTAGATGCTAACTTATTATTATTTTAATAATTTTTAACTTGCATTCACTTTGTGTTCCCATTCTCGACGCAGTATCATTCTACTACTTATTTTTTTATTGTATCTACTTTGTGTCTCCATTCTAGACGCTAACTTATTGTTATTATTTTAATAATTTTTTAACTTGTATCCACTTTGTATCCCCATTCTATACTCATTATTCTGTCACTTAATTTTTTTTCATTGCATTTACTTTGTGTCCCCATTTTAGACGCTAACTTATTATTATTATTTTAATAATTTTTAGTACGAGTTAAAGGTGTCCATTGTGAACACAATATTTGACATTTATTTTTGTGTCCAATTTGAGTAGACTTCACCCATGCTAGTGGCTTCTTTTTTATAGTCCTCGCTTTTTGTTGACAACTAAAATATATTTTTCTTATAGTGGACTCACTTGATATATTATACTAAAAAATGAAAAAATAGTTAAATTAAATTTATTTTAATAGTACATTTTGCAAATTTAATCGTTGGTTACTTTCATAATCATAATAATGTTTTAATTACATATTTTTTGTGGTAATTGAATAAATGCATCAAAATAACTCAAATAAATTCTAAAAAGTTCATTTTTTTAATCTCAAATTTAACTAGTTGTAAAAGATTTGTGTATCAAACTTCAAGTGATTTTAATTTAAATACAAAGCAAAGTTTAACACATAAAAGTGGATCTATTTGTTAGTATAAGACAATGATAGATGTAGTTCTTTCAGCAGATAATCACACATTCAAAATAGCTTATAATGTATCTTCATCTCATAAATATATAATCTTAAACATTACAAAATACAATTTTCATAAAATATTCTTTCATTTTGACCATGAACATATATTGAAAAATGTGTTAAAATTGTCAAACGCCAATAACTCCTTTAAAAGACATAGACCATCCATAAGATCTTAACTTTCACTTAAAAAATAGATAAAAATTATGAGTTAGGCCTAATAAGTTATAAGAGATATATTCAAGAAGTTTTCATTCAATGCTTATTTTGTATCATACAATGCGAGTTTTCATTATTAAACATGATTGAATTGATAAAAAATTGGATGTAATATCAATTATAAACCAACCACTCAAAAATTTTTAAAAATTAATCTTTATTTCTTTTATTTAAAATTTTCAACTTAACATTTTATTGAACTCTTATTTAAAGAATTATGGGATCTTATTCACATGGAATTGTATAGAGCAGTATCTTTCATAAATGGGGGAAATGACCAAAAGGATGTAATGCCTCTTTCATCACAATTATACCTAAAATTTCTAACCCTGTTAAATTAGAGGACTTTAGACCCATCTCCCTTGTTGGTAGTTTCTACAAAATTATAGCAAAACTTTTAGCAAGAAGACTGCAGAAAATCATGCATATCATCAGTGACCATAAACAATAGGCCTTCAACAAGGTAGGGGTATCCTTGATAGCATAATTCTGGCAAACGAAGTTATAGAAGAGGTAAGAAAGAAAAAGAGTAAGTGCATTATTGTTAAGCGTATGACTTTGAGAAAGCGTATGACTCTGTGGACTGTAAATTTTTATATTATATGCTACAGAGGATGGGGTTCGGTACCACATGGATTAAATGGATTAAGAGTTTTCTAAAGTCTTCATCTATCTCCATTGTGGTTAATGGCAGCCCAACTGAGCAGTTCCAACCTACTAAGCGGCTAAGACAAGATGATCCCCTAACACCTTTTTTATTTTCCATAGTGGCTAAAGGGTTGGCAGAAGTCATGAGAGTGACTCAGCAAAAGGGGTATTATGATGGGGTTAAAGTGGGAAGGGATTAGGTAGAAGTTAGTATGTTACAGTTTGTTGACGATACAATTTTTTTCTGTGAAGACAATGTAAAAAATATCATAACAATTAAATGTGTTATGAGATGTTTTGAAATTGTGTGTGGTTTGAAGGTGAATTTCAGGAAAAGTAGAATTGAGGGAATAAGCATTCAAAACACTGAAATTCAAAGATATTTTGTGATTCTAAATTGTAATCAAATGGATGTACCTTTTAAGTATCTTGGGGTTCTGATGGGTGATAATCATAGGAAAAAAATTTTATGGAATGACATGATCTTAAAAATAAAAAATGAACTTACCACATGGAAAGGAAAACATTTATCCTTTGCTGACATAGTCACTTTGGTAAAATCTGTCCAATCTTCCGTTCCGTTATATTATTTGTCTCTTTTTAGAATTCCCTCGGCATTTGGGAAAATAATCACAAGGATACAAAGAGATTTTTTGTGGGGTTGGGGTAGTGATAGAAGGAAAGTAGCTTGGTAAAGTGGGACCTCCTATGTAAATCCAAAATCGGATGGAGGGTTAGGAATTAAAGACATAAATTTATTTAATATGACTCTCCTCAAGAAATGGAAATGGAGATTAGGTTGTGAGAACATAGTTTTAGAATTGTAGGCCTTAAACAAGAGAGGGAGGGGGTTGATGAGAATAAAAAATACATAAAGATGACCAAGGATGCTATACTTGAAGGGTCATCTCAACAAATAAATAAAGAGGCCATCAATAGGAGGAATGGTCAATGACCACAATATTTGAAGTTCTTCTTATTAGTGTTCTTAATATGGAGGCCCAAGCCCACACTAAGGCCTAAGCCAACACATGATCATCCATCATGCCTTAGAAGATAATAAGAGCAAGGGCACAAGCATTAAATAAATGAACATCACTGGATGTCTCTATTTGTAATTTCTTTTGTGTAGATTTTAGTAGAACTTTAAAAGGAAGGTGTAGATATTAAATAAGGGGTGTTAATGTACAAAACAAAGTCACACCTTCCATGTGACATAAAGAGTAGGTGTAGATCTAGTTTTAGGAGGTGCCAAAGTAGGAAAACATGTCACACTTCTCATGAGACTTGTTTTGGCTCCAATTTTGAATAATCTAGTTTTTGAATTGTGCCTTTTAATTTTCAGCCCTCTTCTACTATAAATAGAGAGGCCATACTCTTGTAAACTGAGAATTTAGAAATTGAAGAAAGGAAACTCTACTCAAATTGAGAGAGAATTGTGAGAGATTTGATCTCCTTCACTATGTCTTATCTTGTGAGCTTTGGAGGGCTTCAAGTGGCGGCAACTAACACTCATCTTGGAGCTTTCACCATCCAAGTGTCGTGTCCATCTCCTTCAAATCTTCATCCAATTAAGTTCCTTCTTCCTTCCATCTCCATTTCCATGTTTCTAGCAATTACAATCGGTAGTTTTTCTTTTTAGGTGTTGTTCTTTAATTTCCACTGTTTGTTCTTGTTTCTCTTGTGTTTCCTTTTATTTCCAGCACTTAATTCTCCTTTCAATCGGTTCATATGTGTTAGTTGTTGTTTTTAATCGGTTTAATTGTTCTATATTGTGTTTCTACTTGTGTTCATGTGTTGATCTTGCTTTTCTTTCCATTTCCACCCTATATTTGTGTATAAGTATATGGCACTCATGATTCTTATGAGTTTGGCTCTTCATTTGGAAGGCAATGTCCTCCATTGAACTGTCCTTAAGCCTCCCTATTGTCTTTCTAAAGTGTTTATGCTTGATTCAACTCACATCAGGGGTGAATTGTTTATGAAAGATTTTATCAAATATTGAAGGTAGATTGAAAGCCAATGAGGAATCAATGAATTATAAATCAGTTCAGCCAATTTCAAAATTGTTTTTGATGTGATTGCAAAAAATCAACCGGTTGTTTTTACGAAACAATCGGTTGTTTATATCATTAGTGTTAAAAACAAAGCAAAAATAGTTTTAAAGAGAGTGAGCATAGAGAGATTAACACAGAGAGTTTATATTGTTTACTCTTTACCAAGAGCTACATCCAATCCTCAGCAACCACTGAGAATTCACTAAGTAATCAAAAACTTTGATTACACACAACACACCAAAGTAGTGATCTTGAACCTTTCAAGAACACACACCACCTTTGGCAAAATACACCAAAGTTTTCAGAACAACCTCTGAAACTGCACAACAACAATTCTCAAATAATTACAGCAGTCAAGAAAGAAGGAATGAAGTACACCTGGGTACAATCACAGATTAAAGCACAATTGATACAACACAATCCTATTCCACTCTTAGAAAATATCCAAAGCTTTTAGCAATCTTAGGAGAACTGATTTGAATGATTTCTCTTAAATTAATTAAGATCAGGAGCGTAAAACAATTTATTTAAACTCCAATCAATTGGTCAAAGCATTTAATGCAAGATCCAAAATAGTTTAAATAATTTAAAACAAATTAAAGCCACTTAACAAAATTCTGTTAAGGTTTTCAGAAAAACAATCGATTGAAAACACGAAACAAATGATTAAATTTGTTTGACAGCAAAGTCAACCAAAGTTGATACAAACCAAAGCAACCAACGGATGACTAAGGACAAATCAAGCACCTCACAAAAAGGTCAATCATCTCAGTATACAAAGTCGGGTTCCACCAAACCTCGAGAAAGCATAAGCGGAAGAAGAAGCTACCTTTAGCATAATAGGGGGTGTGGATAGCATTTTAGCTTGTTCCTAGCCCTTTTGGAAGGCATTTTCACTTAGTTTCTAGAAGGACAAGCCTAGGATGCGGGTTTGACTTAGTCAAACCCTAAGGCTGCCCATTTTTTCCCTTTTCCCATCATACCTGTTTAGCTTGTTCTACAAGGCTCCTTCACCTATAAATAGGAGGACTACCTATAGAGAAAAATTACTCTGCACATTTTCTGTGAGATGCTAGTGAGGCTTGTCCCTCTTAGTCTTTAGTCTTATCTTGTGAGAATTTGAGAGATCTCAAGTGGCGGCTTCCAACACTTATCTTTGAGTCATTTCATCATCCAAGTGGCATGTTCATCATCTCAAATCCATGCTCATAAGCTTCATCAATCCTTCATCATCTCCTTCCATTGTCATTCCATTCTATTCATAAATATGTTCTTATTTTGCTTCCTTATGTCTATTCGGTTTTTACATTTTGTTCTTGCTTTCCTTGTGTAATTCCGCACCATATCTTGTCATCATCATCACCTTATAACTGTCTTTTTCATTTTGCCTTTGTGAAATGAACTTTCAAATCTACTTAACCACTTGGTTAAATTAATGTCCAGTGGGGATTTTCCTTAGGTTTTCACTATTAATTGTTTAACAATCTCAATCATAAATCTAAAAGTGTCACCTAATTGAACAATCCTAAAATTAACTCACATCATGTGGTTATCAGAGCTTAGGTTCTTGAGCTTATTTTTCTTTGAGTTGATTGACACTTTACATTCTTTACATTCAACTACCTTTAATTTCTTGTCTTTAAATTCAACTACCTTTAATTTATTGTCTTTAAATTCAACTACCTTTAATTTATTGTCTTTAAATTCAAGTACCTTTAATTTCTTGCTTTTACATTCAAGCAACTTTAAAATTCAGCCCTTACTTTCTTGCTTTTATTTTTCAGCACCTCTTTTATTCATTAGCACTTCTATTTCGCTTTTGAATATTTAAATTGTTGTCCAATTTTTTTTTCTTACCTCTTGTGATTGTGTCATATGTTCTTAGTGTTCTAGGTGTCATTACTTTGATTCTACTTATTTTGCTTTAAATTTTGAAGTCTAAAATCACTAGAAGTTTGTTTAAAGTAGAGGTAGATCTTTGTTCCAAACATAAGATTTCAAGTGATCAATTAATTTGAATCCAACACTTTTTTGTGAGTAATTGGTAGTAAATAAAATATGCATGAAAATAATTATGGACATCTTATTTCCATAAACATCCAATTAGTATAAAAAAAACAAAGAGAACAAAAGTAGACACCACCATTTTATTTTTTTTGGTCAAATCACCATTTCTCAAAGTGGATTCATGTTATTTGGCAAATTGATTTCAACATTATGGAATTGATCCTTTTGCTTTTACATTTTTCTAGCAATAGTAAAACTTCATTATTCAAGGCTAAGTAAGTCTTTTAGAGTCTTTTTGTGTGCCTTTTTCTTGCTTGTCTTCCTTTTCAAGTTTTGTCATCATCTCTTTCTCCAATTTGATTTAGCTTTTCTTGGTTAAGCTTTTCTTGTTTGTCCTTTTTTTTTTTTTTTCCTTAAGTTTTGAGGTGGTTTCCTTTAAGATCAAGTGTTGAAGACTTTTTCCTTTTTCATTTGAGAGTATTTCAACCTCAAGAAAGACCTTTGTTAAGGGAAGAATTTCTTAGAAGTGCTTTGAGTGTTCTCTTGAATTTAACCAAAAGTGACGTAAATGTGAGAAGTGTTTAAATTGTTTTCACTAATTGTTTGTTCATTTGTGCAAAAAATTATGGCTCATTTGTCTTTAGGTGAACCTTCAAAACCGCAAGCATATCACAATGCCCACTTTTGGGAGAACTTGTGGAAGTCAAGAAGCGACTTGTCCACAAAGACGAGAAAATAAGCCACTAGCGAAAAGATTGCAAAGACTAGAAGTTCAAGCGAGGAAAATTCAAGAAAGGAGATTGGAGCCGCCAAGAGCACCTAGACCATCCATGCACTGTGGGAGTCAAGAACATAATGGGCTAGTGCACACTTTTGCAAAACGGCACCATCAACACCACCATCAACCACAACATTTTTTTGATTTTGTAAAGTTACCTAGTTTAAGTGGGTCCAATGACCCTACTTTGTATTTAGAATGAGAAGCTAAAGGAAAATAGTAAAATAGGTATAGTTAGGGCTTGTATTTGGACCAATAGGTTTTTGGGCTTGTATTTGGACCAATATAAGAAGCATAGGTTTTTGGGCTTGTATTTGGACCAATAGTAAAATAGGTATAGTTAGGGTTAAAAGTGACTAGTTAGGGTAACAATTGTGCTTCTTTGAGCCCAATGTAACCCTAAAATGTCTAGGGTATATTGGAGAACAAAAATCACCTTGGCATGGAGCACAAGGATGTCCACATGGTAGCTTAGGAGTGGAGAGGATTTAGCATGGAAGGTGTGAGCTAAACATGGAAAGCATGACTCCACATGGCACCTTCTCATTGGAGAGTTTTATTTTGAATTTTCAAATTTTGGCTCCAAAATGTTCAACCCTCTCTCTTATAAATTGAGGTGCTTGGCTCATGTTTTTGTAAGATTAATGAATGAGTGAATTGCTTTTAAAATTGTTAGCCATCTCACTCCCTTGTCTTGCCTTTCTAGGATAGACAATTTAATCTTCATCTTCACCTAGCTCAAGTGATATGGCCCAATCAACCACTCTCTTTACCTATCATGCACCTTCAAGGAATTGATAGCTCCATGAGAGCCATCCTTGCACGTCTCATCCATTGAAGCTTCCTCCAATTCTCTCCAAAATTCAATCAAAGAATTCGGTCATGAAGGCACAATCCATCAATGGTGCTACATTATCTTTCATTATACATCAAACCTAACCTCTACGTGCTCTAAGACACATGGGCTTAGGTTTAAAAGAAAAACATTTACTTGACCTAGACCCCATATGCATTGAGCGCACCCCTAGGTCTACAATTACCCTTCATTAGCTGCCTAGGTTTTACGTGCGAAGGATTACCTTAATTATACAAAAATGGACTTACTCATACCACTGGGGCCCAATTAGATGGCCTGCTATTCTGGCCCAAGAGTCGAGCTAACCTGTCTGCGCCATGTACCAAGGTCCAACCACCGAGTGTTGAGTTCTGAGCGCTCTGGTCCAATACACAAGCCCCCCAGACTCGAGTTGAGCTTTCTTCAGGAAAGAGACTACTCGTGTGCATTGGTGGCTTACGTATCAGTTTCACAAAGGGCAGACGTGGCACAACGCACAAAGCGTTTCTGAGGTGACATTTCACCATACATAACTGGGAGCATACACGTGACCTCTTCATAGATGGTGGAAAAGTGTTGTCCCTTGCTTTTCCCTCGTTTGCTTAAGTTATTCTTCGAAAACCATTGCCTCTTACGGTTTCATTTATTTAATTCTTACGAATTTTTCATGCCCCTCTCAGACTCTCTGTACCTCCTCCCCAACTTGGGAAACCTCATCGCCCTCAATCGTTACTTGAACCAAGGTATTTCCTCTTACTCGAACCCTTACCCTGTTGTTCGCATGATAACCTGCTTAGAATATCTGCTGCAATCATACTGCCTAAGCTGGGTCTGTTTGACTTCATCTTTTCTGCTTGTGTTAGTCTTGTTTTTGCTTGAATCTGAAATGCAACTTTGAGTGTGGTTTTCTCTGCCTGAATGTGTGTCTGCATTTGTTTCTTGATTGCATTTTTAGATACTCTGTATGATGGATTACCACGCTATGTACCATTAGGCACTAGAGAACCTCTTAGAAGAAGTCTCAATTTACTTTCTCATGAACAAATAGTTGGGCATTCGTTTGGGGTTTCTCCATTCTTTGTGCACAGTTTGGCCTTCTGCCATCTGTGGAAGTTTTCTTGTATTTCTTTGAGGCCAAGCATTTAGGCTGCCAACTGTGGGTTTCATTCAACGGAGTTGTTGGGAGAGCATTTTTATTGCTCTTCCAGCAATCTTATAAAGGTTTTAAGGGTAAATTTCTGAAGATACGATGCAACAAGAGGGACCAAACTCTTATAGATGGGTTTCCCTTATATTGGAGCAAGAAACCAACCTTCCAAGGTGCTCGGTGCCTGGAAAACATGCCACAGCGGGACCAAGAAGTGTGCCATTTATTCTCCAGCCTAAAAGTGGTTTCTGATACGGCCACCCTCATAAGCCAAGAGTTCTCCCCAGGGGTACTAAAAGCGTACATTGGTATCTTTTCATTCTGTTACTCTTATTTATGCTTACCTATTTGTTGTTGCTGAATTTTCTCATGCCTTTGTTACAAACAACATGTTGGCCCGGATCAACAAGAAGGATTTGGCGGAGAAAGCCAAGAAGATGAGAGCGGCCGCTCAAGCGCCTTCAGCTTAGGATCTCAAGCTCAAGGTTGTTGTCAACGCAGCCCCAACCCCTACCGACAACGAGGAGACCTACTTCGGGCCAGTTTTCAAAAGTAGGCGAAATACCACAATTGAACCTTCTGAGCTCTCTATCTCAGACGGATATGCTCCCTCTCAGCAGGCTCATTCACCAAGCCCAACCCTACCTCGTGACATCGTAGTGGTGTAGGAAGGCGAAGGCACAAGCGTCCAAGAAGAGGGGTTGTGGGACCCAAGCTTGGACGCTCCTTCCTTCATGGAGAAAGCCTTCTGCCCAGTAAGGCCAAGGAGAAGTTGATCGACATCGAGGAGGACCGCTTGGTGGGGGAGGCCGTGAGGCAGGGTGGGCAAGCACTTGCTACGAGTTGCCTAGCCATTTCCAAACTGAGAGAGTAGAAGGGGCCGGCTGAGAGAAAGTCCCACGAGTTCACTGAACTTCTTCAACAGGCTGGAGACCTCCAACAAAAGACAGTGAAGCTTCAGGAGGAGTTCCAACAATCACAACAAGAAGCTAAGGCCCTCCTGACTAAAAAGTCCAAGGAAGCTTTAGACTTATCTGATAAGAATGTGACGCTCCTGGCTGAGGTGCAAAGGCTTAAAGAGACATTGGCTAAAAAGGATGAAGAGTTGGTTAAGGAAAGAAAGGCCCTCACTAATGATGTTGCCAACTCGTACTTGGCGGGCTTTGAAAGCACTGTCATCCAGGTCTCAGGAATCTACCCTGGGATGGACTTTTCCCAACTTGGCCCAGGCAAGACTGTGGTGGACGGGCAACTCGTGGAAGAATATGTTGAATCAAGTGCGTTCAAGCTTTGAAGAATCCAAATCCTTTGAGTTTGATGGAAGGCTGGATATGCTTGTTGTTGCTGAGGTGTTTTAGAATAGGATCTGGGGTAGATTATCTGTGTAAATCCACTCTTGATTGAATCCAAAGC
>Ga0123342_1009472_pt1 | contig 11660 bp, 7 predicted proteins | sample Turbeawhitnodule_FD_89960 | JGI IMG/M metagenome (GOLD analysis project Ga0123342, IMG submission 89960) | Root nodule microbial communities of legume samples collected from Mexico - Turtle bean Mexico white nodule | ecosystem: Host-associated > Plants > Roots > Nodule | place: Mexico: Nepantla... | reverse complement strand
TGAGTGTGTTTCTTGAAGGGTTCAAGGTCACTGCTTTGGTGGATTGTGTGTTGTAATCTGGTTTGATTACTTAGTGGATTACCCAGTGGTTTTCTGGGGACTGGATGTAGCTCTTGGTTTAAGTGTGAACCAGTATAAACTGTTGGTGTATCTTTCTCTTACTCTTAAACTCATTTACATTCTGTTTTTAGCTTTTACTAGTATAAACAACCGATTGTTTCGCAGAAACAACTGATTGTTTTTCTGCTGCTTTGCTGATTTATTGAACTTACTCTTGGTTAACCTAATTTCTGTTCTGAATTCATACAAAGAATTTTGTTAAACTTGAAAAAGATTTCAAAAACCTCTCTTAAACAATTCACCTCCTCTCGTTTAAGGCCATATATTCTAACAACTTCAACCCAATTAACTTGAAATCTTGCATTGACACTAGACCCTTCACATTTGAGGAATGTCCTTGTGGCACTTTCACACGCTTTAGACATTGACAATAACTTACTTTTTCATCTTTTGGCATGGTGTAACAGGTTGGGGGCAAATATGTATGCTTACCCATTCTATCGGTGCCAACTCGCCTCGTATGTTCATCTCAATCAAATCTAAACGAGCATTTAGACTATCCTTCGTTTTCCCATTAATGTTAAGAAGTGTACCAATTAAGCTATCACACACATTGTTCTAAACATGCATTACATCTATACAATGTCTGACTTCTAATCTCGACCAGTATGAAAGATCAAAGAAGATTGATTTTTTCTTCCAAATGTTTGTCACAAATGAATTTTTTTTTACTTACCGAAGGTGTGCTTTATGTTATTTACCTTTTCGTAAACCTCAACACTAGTTAATGGTGTTGGTGGACCACTAGTCTCTTGATGTCCATTAAAGGCTTTTTTCAACCTCCGCTAAGGATGATGACTTTTAAGAAACCTCTGATGCCGAAGATATACCGTCTTCCTTCCATGTTTTAACTATGGAGAATCGATGTCTTCTTCGCATATTGGACATGCTTTATGACCTTTAACACTATACCCTGATAAGTTACCATATGCCGGAAAGTCATTGATGGTGAAAAATAATATGACATGCAACTTGAAAGTTTCATTAGCAAATTTGTCAAATACTTCAACACCCTGATCCCACATTAACTTCAAATCTTCAATTAGGGGACTTGGATAAACATTTGTGTCATTCCCTGGCTATTTCAGACCAGATATCATCATAGACAACATCATGTATATTCACTTCATGCACAATCCAAGAGGTAAGTTTTAAATAAATAGTAAAACAGGCCATGAATTGTGATTTGTACTCATATTACCAAACATATTCATTTCGTCTCTAGCTAAACCAAGTCAGATATTTATTGATTCTTTACTAAACTCTGGAAACTCATCATCAAATTTCTTCCATTGAATAGAATCAGCTGGATGTCGAAACATGCCATCACATTTCCTCTCATCTGCATGCCATATAAGATTCTTAGTATCGTTTGAGTTTGCAAACAAATGTTTCATCCTTGGAATGATGGGAAAATACCTCATAACCTTCATTGGGGGTCCATGCTTTTTTATCTCTTCAATAGTATCATCATCTTTTTGTTTCAACTTATAACGTGATAACCCACACCTCGAAAATTTTTTAAACAATTCAAAATCTTTCCTATATAATATACAATCATTAGAACATGCATGTATCTTTTTATACTCTATACCCATTGCGCAAAGAATCTTTTTGGCCTCGTAATTACGATTAGGTAGAGTATTTCCCTTTGGAAGCATGTTCTTCAATAACTGAAACAATTTCGTGAAACTTTTATCAGTCCATCCATTTATTGCCTTCAAATTCATCAATCTTAACATTGTCGACAACTGTGTGAAGTTAGTTGACCCAGGATACAATGAAGTCTCAACATCGCTTGACATACTTCCATATCCATGCGCTCCAATCGATCATGTGCTCCAATCGATCATCATCTACATTATCATGTACTGCAACATCCATGTTGGACCCTACATATTCTTCAGTTACGGAAACACGTGGTAAATTTAATAATTCACCATGCCATGTCCAAGTTGTATAAGATCGAAGAAACCCATCATATAGAAGGTGCTCCCTAATTATCTTAGCATCCAGTATCCTTCCATTCAAACACTTAATACACGGACACCTCATCGTTGCTCCATCATGACCACTATTATTCGCGTTACGTTGCGCAAATTGTATAAATTCTTCTACTCCTCTTTCATACTCATCACTTATGCGAAGAGAAATAATCCAATTTCGATCCATTATATTCTGTAATAGCATTCAAGTGGTTCTAATATGTGTTCTATCTCATGCGTTTGCCGAGGGTCGAACACCCCCAGACTCAATACCAACGCGTATCAATTGCCAATGGACGAACACCCTCAGACTCAATACCAACACGATAATTCTATTCTAAACTAATAACTAACATAATATAAATTTAATAATAAATAAATATTATAATAAATACTAAATAATATAAATTTTAAAAAATACAAATTATAATAAATAAAAAATAAACAAATTCATAACATTAAAAAAATTTCAAAAAAATTTAAAACACCACCAATGTTGTGCGTGAAGGCAACGTTGGTGAAGTGTGGCATGGGATCAACAACAACGACAGACGGAGCAAAGAAAAACACACCCAAGAAGCGTGAAGGCAATGAAACAGTACCTCAACCAATGCATAAAAAAAAACAAAGTAAGAGAAAAGATCAATGCAGAAGAAGAGACGAACAAGAAGAAGCAACAGAGCTCGAGAACTTACAGTGGCACGAGGAAGCGAACGCAAAGCAAAAGAAGAGGTGTGAGCACAAAGCAAACGCGAAGCGAAAGAAAAGGAAGAAAGTACGAAAAGTGTAAGTGGCGCGCTTCAGAGTTAGAGTAAAAAATGATTTAAGAATGCGGCTACTAAAAATAACCACATTCTTAAATCATTTTTTACTCTAACTCTGAAGCGCGCCTACTAAAAATAGCCACATTCGTAAATGAAATTAATTTCAAAAATACCATCGCATTTTGAATGATCGCGTCTAATGGTAAAAACACATTAAATAAAAAGTAGTTTTTACATTTTGCACTAGTGACTTTTATTTTAGTTATATTAGTTGTTACAGGCTGTCTATATAAGAATACAAAGTTGAATGATAAAATTCATGATTCATATATACGATAAAACCACATCATTCATATGTAAGAAAGAAGACAGAATTTCAATTTAAAGTGGTGACTTGAATTATGGGCTAATGAATCTTTGTATAAAAGGGCATCATCCAAACACTATTTCTTTATATTATTAGCAAGTCCTGATTGAGAATAATTGTTTGCAACTGCATGCTCACTATTGCCATTAATTACATGGGGTTTAGCCACTGGACCTACCTTCCGGCTTCCACGAACAATGACATTCCAAGATACAGATAAAATCCCCGTGTCATAAATTCCATTGAATCATCAAGGACTCGTCCTTTTCATCAAAACCTTTGCCTTTCTATCGCTGATGTTGTATAAGACGAACTTCAACAGTTGAAAATGATAGTAAGTCACAAATAATTATATATGGATGGCCATGTCCTTAATTACAAGCTGATGTTAAGGGGACCCTGTAATGTAACTTGGCCTGTGCATGTGACTGTTTCTCCTAGAAGATTGAAGACAATTATGAGTTCAACACCCTCTCCTACCATGATCCATTGATAAGCTCTAAAAACTTTATCTTAATGTTAAAACTTTAGGTCCTACTACTCAATTCCTTGTACATATCCTATTCTTTTTATGACAAAAAATATTACAGCTAGCTACAGTCATCTCATACAAACTTTTTTACCACTTAAGCTGTACTCCAATAAAATTTTCCAGTTTTCACCACTTGAATACATCCAAGTGGGTGCAATTCTTGTTTCACCTTCCTGATTTAAATTGTCACTGGAGCCAAGTGTCTCCAGCCATCAGTTTTGTTGCAATTCTAAGCTTGTGGGCAACATGTAACACAATCCACACACGTCTAAAATGCACCATTATTGTAAACTTTTGTCGCATAGCACCAATCTATTTATTTTCTTTATTAAGGGTCTGTGTCAATTCTCCTCTCCTACCTTTTTTTTCCACCTTACAGAGTTCAAACCCCTTTTTGTATTTGGATAGTCTTTGTACTCTCACCGTACAACTATTAAGCGCGTTAAGCCACTAACTAATGTTTATTACTTGCATTAAAATATTATTCCCCACACACTGAATCAGGTGCTTTATCTTGCCACTCTCACTCTATAAATAAACATGGAACGTGGCTAGTGTAGAACCTAATTAAGCAACAACAGCATCATATCTATCTTTGTTCCTCGTTGCTTGTTGTTTACTTTCAAGAGAGATGGCGTCTCCAAACACAAACCAGGAGAAAGCAGGGGTAGTTGGTCGAATATTGGTCATGCCAAAAGTTCTTAAGGAGAAGGTGTTGGGAATTTGTAAGTTAACCAAAGAGATAGCCCAAGATGATCCTAGAAAAGTTATTCATTCACTAAAAGTGGGGCTTGCAATCTCACTGGTTTCTCTTTTCTATTACTATCAACCACTCTATGAGAACTTTGGTCTATCAGCAATGTGGGCTGTGATGACTGTAGTGGTAGTTTTTGAGTACACAGTCGGTAAGCTAATTTGTTCATATTTTAATCAATGATCATGATGCACAAAACCATGTTTTTGGTTTTGTTTTCTTTTAATTTATTCCACAGTTAAATTAACCATTGTATTTGTAATTTATGGCACATTTTTAGGAGCCACTCTAGGAAAAGGTTTGAATAGGACCATTGCAACATTGGCAGCTGGTGCTCTTGGTGTTGGGGCTCATTACTTGGCCAGCCTTTCGGGAGCAACAGGGGAACCAATATTGATTGGTGCATTTGTCTTTGTGCAAGGTGAAAAGAAGTTATATATACTTAATAAATAAACCAAATAACAACAATGACGAAGAAGCTTTAAGAAAAGAAAAAAGCCAAAAGAATACGGCTGTAGGGGAAGCTATTTTAAATCAATCATACAGTATATAGTTTTGATCGTTATTGTTTTATGTTTTGCAGCTGCCATAGCATCATTTATAAGGTTTTTTCCGAAAGTGAAGGCGAGATATGATTATGGGATGCTTATATTCATCTTGACATTCTCTCTGATATCAGTGTCTGGTTTTCGAGAAGTTGAAGTGTTGGAAATGGCACACAAGAGGCTTTCGACCATATTTATAGGGGGTTCAGCTTGTGTGATGATTTCCATTTTTGTTTGCCCTGTGTGGGCTGGTGAAGAGTTCCACTATTCCATTGCTCACAAGTTGGAAATACTTGGCGATTTCATGGAAGGTCAGCTATAGATAGTAGAAATTGCATCTGGATAAAGTTATACATAATAATATTACATTTACCAAAATCAAAAGGCTATATATATATATACATATATATATATATACACACATATATATATATATACATATATACATATATATATATACGCATATATATATATATACATATATATATATACATATATATATATATATACATATATATATATACACACATATACAGTGCTATCTTTGTAACAACAAAATGGAAAACTTGTCTTGAATCATACATAACTTGTTATATATTTTACAGCTTTTGTACATGAATACTTCGACCAACCAGAAGAAGGAGAATCTGAAGACAGCAAAGGAGATTCTAAAGACAAATCATTTTTAGAAGGTTATAAAAAGGTTCTCAATTCTAAAAGTCTTGATGACTCTTTGGTGAGTGCTCTGTGTATATTTCCCTTCATACTTCTTCACCTAAATCAAAATCTCATGCATGCACATGTTTCATCTAATTTAACTTCATTTCTTTATTGTGCAGGCCAATTTTGCAAAATGGGAGCCAGGTCATGGCAAGTTTAGATTTCGTCATCCTTGGGACCTATACCTCAAGATTGGTGCTCTTTCTCGCCAATGTGCATATCGAATGGAAGCTCTAGATGCACACATCAATTCCGATATCAAAGTATTCATCATGAATCTAATTAATACACCTTTTCTTAACATGTCCAATAAAAATATCATTGAACAGTATTAGGTTGTAAAGAAAAAAGTTTTTACATACCATTATATATAATTGTCTTGATCAATCTTTTACCTGATACATAAAAAGTCTGCAATATTCAATTATAGTAATTATGAACTATGTAATAATGTTTTCATCTATGTGACAAAACAAATAAATAATTGGAACTTTAACTATTGTGGTTCTATTTTTTTACAACCAAATGAGTTTGCATGTATTTGAATATAAACTTTATTATGGGTCATGATGATTACATATATATTGACATGTTACTTGTCTCAACATTTGTAGGGGTCCCATGAATTTCGTTCCACCATCCAAGAGTTATGCTCAGAAATGAGTTTGGAATCTAGCAAAGCCTTTAAGGAACTAGGATCATCAATTAGAACAATGACTAGGCCATCTTCTTCAGACACACATGTTGCAAACGCAAAGGCTGCAGTGAAGAGCCTCAAGTCACTGCTCCAATCAAGTTCAAGGAAACAAACTGACCTTTTATCCCTTATACCAGCTGCAACAGTGGCTTCACTACTGATTGATATTTTGGAAATCACAGAGAAAATAGCAGATTCGGTGAATGATCTTGCCACCCTCGCAAATTTTGAGGTTGTAGATACAGATAAATCCCCTAAAGTACCATCACAATCTTCACACTGTGAATGTGATGAATCGGTTCCCAAAACTGATCATCTTCAAGTCGTTATTCTAATTGAGGAGTCAGCACTGGCTGTGTCAGATAGTGAAAAATCAAACGTAGTTTGAGTTTGACAATTACTACACGTAAACATTGTAATAATATATATCATTGCTTCAACTTATTCACAACAAAAAATAATGGTGCATTAATTGCACCATATAGTGTATTTTGAAGGCATACCCTTATGTTTTCTAAACCGTGAGGGGTATCTTATGTACAATAATGTCAAATTTGTAATCTGGATTTCATTTCATTACTGAACATCATTCTCATCATTTTAACTGATATTTTGCACTCTCCATTTTAATCCTTAGTTGTTTTCTACATAATCTTATTTTGCTTGGAACAAATCATATTAACAAGTAAAATGATCAACTCTTTAAAATCATAATAAACCAGCAACTGATGGTGATTACTTTTGAAATCACATGCTTGACAATCACCTCTTTGAGTTAAGTTATCATAATTAAGAAACTTGATTTCATTAATCAAGCACTTATCATGATTATTCCTCTTAAACTAGGGAGGATTATTTTAGTTCTGCCTACATGCAGATAGGTATGGTGGTGATGAGTATCTATGGCACATGACATGTTACTTCTTCTCAGTTGGAAAGAAAGTGGAGTGATCTAATTAGTGGGTTCATGCTTTTCACCGTCCCATTAATTCAATGAAAAAAAGATAATTTTTGCTTTCACCAAACCAATGCATAGAGTGTCATATCATATGCATAACACTACATTTATGGCAATGCTTGTTGTTGTTAAATTTCTTTACTAAAAATAAACCCCTAAATACTCAATATTTACTTTTGCTATGGATGTAATATACCACAGAAATCACAGAGGTGGTTATCTAGTCAATTAGCTATGGTGGAGATCATTTTTCATTACCTCCATAGTTGTGGCCATTATTCATCAAACATTATCCAACCTCTATATAATCATGCATCATAAAAGAAGGAATATATATATTCTAGAGTCTTCAAAAATATCTGCAACAAATTTTCTCAACCATTGAAAAAAGTAGAATATAAAACATGCAATTATTTTCTGGAAAAATACTTATTCTTGCATATATTATGTTATATTTCCAGAAATTGGTCTTTCTCCATCTCTCACTATAACCTTTATATCTTTATATCCAACTCTAGATAAAAAAAATTAATTTTATGTGGCATCTCATTAACATTATAATACGAGATACAATAATTCAACTAGAAATGTAAAAATTATCTCACAGCAAAAAAGCACTGAGATACACATTAAAAAATAAAAGAAAAGAAAAGCTGTTACATGTACGTACGCACACTATTCACACAAGGCAGATATGCGCACACACATATCACTAGGAACGGTGTTCATCACCTTTCACCAGATTTTAAATTATAATACAGACATTTATATTTAAATTTAATAATTATCAAACTTTTTCATGTTTTATCTTATTTAATGTAAGTGGATGTCCTTTAATTTCAACTTTATATATATATATATATATATATATATATATATATATATATATATATATATATACACACACACACACACGTTATTTGATTTTAATTGTTAAGATGTATAATACCTTTGTGCATTTATCAATCTCGTATAACATCATAAAAATTTATGTTGATATATCCTGCATGCTTTATATAATATTTAAATGCTACTTTCTTATAAATGTCTAACTTTAAATCTTATTTTAATTATATTTTTACAAATACTCAATTATAACTTTGAATAAAATTATCTACTTTGATGTCAATATTTAATATTTTATTAATTATTTTTTTCGTTGAAATAATTTATAATTGATTAATAATTATTAGAATAGTTAAATACAGCTCACGGTAGCATTAAAAATATACTCTAAGGTAATTTTGGTAATTTTGAATATTGATACACCTTAAATTGGTCTCTTTATTATAGTTATGCTATTATATAAGATTTATGAGATTATATTTTAATTAGTTATATAATAAATTTTTTTATTACATTTGGTGATATCAAATAGTTGTAATTGAGTAATATATTAGAAATACACATTTACCTCTTAAACTTTATATATTGATGATATGTAACTTATAAATATATTTTAAATATAATATTGAGATTTATCTCCTCTAACAAAATGATTAAGTAAATAAATAGATAATAATTAATTATAAAAAATAATAATTTGTTTATAAAATAATTAACTAGGTAACTCAAAAGAAATAATAATACAAATTTCCAAACTCGTAATTCGAGTAGAATATGAATTAAACAGGTGGATGATTTATGATAGTTGTTTAATTGTTATTTAAAGGGATAAAAGAGTTTTAAACAATTTCAGAAGCCTTTTTTTATTTAGGTTAGAGTGTTTTTCAAACTTAGTAAAATTGATGCTACTATTTATAGTTATTTGTAACATATTTTGAAAGTGTTTATTCTAATTAAGCTTTGCATGACCGTTATTGTTCGTCATATTATCATTTATGGGTAATCTTTGCTAGAGGTAATATTTCCTTTATTCATTTGGTAATTTTGAAAGTTTATTTTCTATTTAACTTTTTTTTTCAAAGTTTAAGATAACATTATAGTTACTATTTTTTTTATTTATTATCTTACCATTCACATAATATTTAATTAGTTTACATATATGTATTTATTGTATTTATTGAAGTATACAAATTAAAATAGTAAAATAAACTTATAAATATTTTATTGAATTGAATAAAATTTATGCATTTCTTGGTTTGATTAAAAGATACTTGAAAGAAAATTAAAAATTGGTTGATAATGAGTTTTCGTGAATCCCGAGATGACAATATCATTAAAATGGTTGTGTTTAATTTGTTAAGAGTTGTTCTAGAACATCATATCACTTGGTGAGCAATTCTGGTCAACAAAAAACAACTTAAGTCGGAAAAAGCTCAATCAAGAATTTGAAAATTTGAAGTATCAATAATGGCAACTAGCTGAAAAACAAGTTTGATGATAACAACTAAATTGAGATTTAAAATTCACATACATAACTCAACTTGCTGTATAAGTTGCTTATAATGTATAAAATTGATTTACATAACATAAAAGTTAAATCTGAGAATCAATTTTTTGTGAATAACTTAATTTGAACGTGGAATGTTGACTTTAACCACTTATTGAAAAAGTAAGTTCAAATATTATGAAAATAATTGAATTTGATATATTGCAAAAATAAAATAAGTAGCTTTATTTGTCAATTGAGCTTATTTAGTTAACAAGAATTTATGTTATGTTCAATTGTACAATACATAGATACTTGTTTATTCTTCATGCTATTTGTTTATTTTTAAGTATAATTTAATTTTATGATTTAACGTGTGACATAGAGATTTATGTTTAGTATAACTCATTGTTATCACTCGATTTATATATTCTTATTATAATTCGGTGTGTTACATAGTTAGAAGTTTACAGTTAACGTAACACTCCATAAAATAACATATAATTATTATAATACAAGTTCTACATATTTCTATACAAGCTTAGAGTTTTTCAAAACATTCCTAATACATGATTATGACATATAGAAATACAAATATTTACAATATAGATTTCAAAATCAACAGCCTAAAGCTCTTCAGACCCTCAAACACCTGTAAGATCATTTGCTCGTGTACGTAGTACAGTCATCGCAGTTCAAACACAACAAGAAAATTAAGGGTAAGCTAGTGAAAATAGAATTTTATAATATACACAATTAAATCAAAAAGAGAAAACCAAATTACATGATCAATTTATCAAATTATTCATTTTTCTTCAAATCTCAACAATAAAACAATCACATAGATCTCACATGGATCTAAACATCCAGAATATTCAATAGACAACATCTTCCGAAAGACCCGTATTAAGTAAGTCCTACCAGAGACTAACACCTGATCCAAAGATTACCAGCGAATCCAACAGAAAGGATCAGGGTAAGTTCCATACAACCCAAGCCGTGCATCTCATATATCACGATGTGCATGAACTCCCCCATCAGCTTCTCACCACCTGATATCTTAGTATATGTGACTTAAATCATCAGTGAAGCTCGGAGATCTCTGTTACCACATAGGCATCAATACTTAATACACAACAAACATCAGTCCATACATTATCCCAAATGTATGAATTCAATTCCACACCATTTCATCATACAATATCATTCCAAACACAATGCACAACATTCAAAAACTTAATTAACATAAAAACAACCCTTAAATATTAAACCATCAAAATCTAATATTTTTATAAATTTTAAATAATATATAAACAAACAACACACAACATCCCTACAAGAGAAATTGAAACTTGGGACCACGTCCCTTCCGCATTTAGATCTTCTATCCTAGGGTGCTATTAAAAATTAAATTTAGCTTCCCTTACCTTAATTGCTTGCTTTCCAAGCAACTTCTAGAATTTTATTCCCCACAGTCTGGATAAACTTCAAGATTTACGGGTCTAATGCAAGTTATCCAAACATAACAAAAAATCAGTATATAGTAGAATAAGCTGAGAGGATTAAACTTCTCAACTGACCCCACCAAGAATGATGACTAAATTCTAAGGAAAAACAGAGAACAAAGGAACTTTATAGCAAAAATGAACTTACTTTGTTTGAAAATATGCTACAATATGGTCCGATCAGATTCTAAAATAGATGAGCTATGAAGAGAAAATTAAGAGAGAGGGAGAAAAGAGAATATGGAGAGAGAGAGAGAGAGAGAGAGAGAGAGAGAGAGAGAGAGAGAGAGAGAGAGAGAGAGAGAGAGAGAGAGAGAGGGTGGGGGGGGGGGGGTCTCTGCACCTTTATCTCTCTCTGTTTTATCGCTCTTTCTATTTATA
>Ga0123342_1009471_pt1 | contig 11664 bp, 7 predicted proteins | sample Turbeawhitnodule_FD_89960 | JGI IMG/M metagenome (GOLD analysis project Ga0123342, IMG submission 89960) | Root nodule microbial communities of legume samples collected from Mexico - Turtle bean Mexico white nodule | ecosystem: Host-associated > Plants > Roots > Nodule | place: Mexico: Nepantla... | reverse complement strand
TATCTTTCATATTTATTTTTTTTTTTTTTTTTTTTTCTATATATTTTTAAATATCTATATATATATATATAGAAAAATATATATATATATATATATATATATATATATATATATATATATATATATATATATATATATATATATATATAAATGAGCAGTTGTAACAGTGACCTGAATGATAATAAAATAGTAATATATGTAAATAGGTTTAAATGTGCTTTTGGTTCTCAAAATCGAATGCCATTTTAATAATTTAAAATTTTTATCTACATACTGATAGATAATATGATATATAAATATTGCTTCGATAATAGATGACATTAACATTACAAGTGAAAATGAAAGAAAAATAAATAAAATTTCAACCCTTAATTCCAAATTTCAACAATAATATACTCGTTAGCTAAATAAGAGTAAAGTCCAACAATAACAATAAAATATAAAAAAATGTTATCTAATGAATAATAGAAGAATAAAAGTTTATATATATATATATATATATATATATATATTAGGTGTGTGTCTTAAACTCACTTTTTAGGATTATTCTTGTTTGTTTACTATTAATCATAAATACTTGTGTGTGGTTTAATAATGAGTAACATAATAAATCTAACAAATTTTATTATAATAAATTTTGATAAAAAATAAGTTTAAACTTAATTTAATTTTATAAAATTAGTTTATAAAATAAAATAAAAAATATTTTTGTTTATGTAAATTGACATTATTTATAATCGATATAATTTTTTTAATAATTATATAAATGAGGACTATTTTTTTTATAAAAAAAATTATCATTTAAATTGGTTAAAATTCGAAGGTAAATTACAAAATTGAGGTTAAGACTATGAAGATGAATGTGGAGATTGTGAATAATATTAGAATGTATATTTAATTACACCTATGGAAAAGTTATTAAGGTGTATATTTTATTTTATTACAAAGTGGATTTTAAGTCTAATTTAATCTTATAAAACTGGTTTATGAGGCATAATGATCCGATAACGGGTGACCTGATAAAGTCAACAAATACTCGTTAAGATAGACTCGAAATGACTTTAATACCATATTATGGAGTGAACTTTAAGCCTAACTCAACCTCATAAAACCGGCTTATGAGGTGAGGTTTGCACCCACTTATATACAATAAATTATTCTTATCGACGTGGAATCTCCAACCTATTTAACAAGGGAAGCATTTGTAGGACCTAAGTTTGAATGAACGGGTAATATTGGATTTGGCGAATGGGAAAACATCAGATAAATCAGAAATGAAATTCATCAACTTACATCATGATAAAGACTACAACAACAACCTCTTCTCAGTCATCATGTGCCTTTCTCAATTCTAATCAATGCATGCTTTCAACATCATTCATCATCCTACATGATAAATGTTGATTAAAATTTTATGTAAATGAGTTTTTGAAAAATCTATTTATTTATGCATACATCCATCTATTATAAATTTAATTATTTATTACTTAAAAAAATTATTAAATAAAGATTAATTTTAAAAATAAAAAATAATCAGTTACTATATTAATTAAAAATTAGATATTATTTTAAAACTAAAAAAATATTGATATCTAAATTAGTTTTTATTAACAAATAGTTTTTGAGTTGGTATCTAATTAGTTAACCACTAATTAGATTTTAAAGTTGGTAGCTAAAATTTTAATAGTTAATTAGATATCAATTTTAAAAATTATTTATTAATAATAGAAACTATTTTAGATATCAATATTTTTTTATCTTTAAAAGTTAATTTTTATTTAATAATTATTTTAGAAACCACTTAATCTTCAATGTTCCAATTTGGCTTGGTCAAATAAGTTGCTATATATTGTGCTATATCTCTTCTTCATATTGGGTGACCAAAGGATATTTCCAATCATACATCTTAGTCATACCAAGATGCAAATTACACTTGTTTTTGTGAAATTTTCTCTAAGTTCATTTTTCTGGTCTGCATATAATCTAGAAACCATAGGCCAAAATATCAACACACTCCATTTTCTCCTAAACTAAAATTATTGGCTGATATGGTTAGGATTAGGGTTAGAGGTTTGTTTTGCAAGTTTTATCTACTATAAATAGGAGTATATTGTACCTAAAATTCAGATTTGAATTGTATAATGAAATGCTAAGTTTATAATCTAAAGTAATAGATAGTTAATTATATATCAATTAGTTACCAATTTAAAAATTAGTTTATAAATTTTTATTAATAATATAATTTTAGATGTTAATAATTTTTTTAGTTTATAAACTAGTATATAATTTATTCAATATAATAACTAATTATTTTTTTTCTCTAAAATTAATTTATATTTAATGATTTTCTTATAGTAATAACATAAATCTCATATCGATACATCTCCTCCCTTCAAACCTCACATGCATGTAAGAAAACAATGTCTCTCCACTACTACAAAATTATTGAATAGTGGTCGAAATTAGTGACCGAAAAATGTGATCATTATTAGTGGTCATACTAGTGACTAGAGATGATTTAATGATTGAAATATTGATTACTATTTGTCACAAAATATCGATCACCAAATCGATCATAGAAAATCGGTCACTAAATCGATTACAAATTTAGTCACAGAAAACTAGTCAAAAAATGGTCATAGAAACAAACATAGAAAATTAATCACAAAATCAGTGATTATATCACTCCCCCAAATTAATTTTAATAATATTAACAATAATATTAATATTACTGCTAATAATAATAACTATAATAAAAGTAATAATAATATTATTATTAATATTAAAAATAATTAGAATAATAATAATAATACTAATATCAATAATAATAATATTAGTAATAATATTAATAATATCAATAATAATAATAGTATTATTATTAATAAATATAATAATATTAATAGTATTAATAATAATTAAAATAATTTTAATTTTAATTTTAAAATAACATTATTAATGAATTATTATTAATAATAATAATATAAATAATAATATTAATAATAATAATAGTAACAATAATAATATAATGATAATATAATAGGAAAATGTTAATATTCACTTTAATAGCTTTAATAGTGATATAATAACAATATAAAAGTAGTAGAAAATAATTATTATAATCAATTATTAATAATAAATATCTTTTTTAAATGATAATAAAACCATTTTTTTAGTGTAGTGCAAGATTTTAAAATTGATTACTAAATCAATCACTAAATCGATCACTATTTCAGTCAGATAATCAGTCACTAATCTCAATCACACAACCGGTCACAGATTCGATCACTATGCATCAATGACTAAGAAAATAGTTTCTTATTCTATTTGATCACTAAATCTGCCAGTCTTTTAATTAGTAACTGATATTTTTTTCATTATTTATAATTTTTCTTATATATGCTTAATCCAAATCACACGTAGAAAAAAAAGAAGATAACTTGAAATTTGAGAAGAAAAAAAGAAAAAACTTAACCTAAACAAAGTTCTCACTAACTAATATAATATAAGCTTACTCCAAGTTAATTTATGACTTGTAAAGTACAATATCAATATGAAGAGAAAAAAAAAACTCATTGAATTTTTAGAGATTTTTTTTAAAAAAAGATGATAAATAAAAATTATTCTTTTATTTATAATATTAAAACTAAACTTAAAACACAAATATCATTCTTCATTTTAACATTCAAACCTTCTCACCTAATACTTATAAAAACTTTATAATTTATATTCTAAAATTAGTACGTTTATGAACAACATTTTACTAATCAAATCAGATATCATTGGCGTAATTAATTTTAAATTACAAATTAGTTATAAATAACCTTCTCCCACCCTTTCCCATCCATATTTTATTTTACCTATTGGCTTGAATTGCAATTTAAAACTACATGTAAACAATTGTAATTGAAATTCCAAATGAAAAATGTAATTATTAATTAGCTGATTAATTAATGGGAGAAATGGGAGAAATTCCAAAAGAGCCGGTGAATCACATTGGAATCATGGTACAGTTATCTGAGGTCACAGTAACACCATAGAAATTAGAAAAGTAGAGGTAGTAAATAAATAAATAAATAAAATAAAATAAAAAGAAAAGGAAAGAGAAGATAACAGTGGCTTCCATTAGAAAAGCTAGGATGTAGTAGCTAGCATTAGGAGTGAGGTTGTTCCATGTATGTTCTGCAATGCAAAATGAAGAACCAAAAAAAGGTTCCAACCCCAAATGAGTTGTTGAAGGGTTGGATGAACCAAAAGAGTGTTGTGTGTAATGTGCAGAATTGGTGTTTGTTGATTTGATGCAGTTGGGGGACAGAGACCTTGGGGAGGACCCCATGTAGGGTAGGTACAAACGCCAAAGGTAGCATTTAGTGACCAGTCCCTAACAAGGACAACACTAAAATAATGGGCAGATTTCTTTTTTGTAGGACGGGATCTTTTGGGCCTCTTGAGGGCCCCCACTCGATTAGGACCATCTGTCCCTTTGTGACCGGCAGCTTCCCCCAACACGTGAATCTGATTCCCACTCATCACCCCTTAATCTCTTCATCTTAACCTTCTTCATCACCTTTTAACTTTTAATATATTTTTTTATCAACAATAAAAAATAAATAAATGGGAACCATTTCAGGGGTGATCCAACTCTTATACAAAAATACATGATATCAATGTTCTAGATAAAAGCACCTACCAGCTTGACAAAGATACTACCAAACCAACACTTAATAATATCTAATTTAGATAATATAATAATTAATTATTTTGTTTCTAAAATTAATTTCTATTTAATGATATTTTTTAGTATAAATCAAATGATAACAACTTATATCACGACAAGAAAATCATTAAATAGAAATTAATTTTAGAGATCAAAATGATTGGTTACTATATTGAATAAACTAGAGATCATTTTATAAACCAAAAAAGTTACAGTTATAGGTATCTAAAGTAATTTATATTGTTAATAAAAATTTAAAAAGTAGTTTTAAAATTAGTATCTAACCATTAACTACCTAAGTTTTAGCTACTAACTATTTTATATTCTAAATTAGTCTTTTAGAGACTAATTTAGAAATCTAAAATATTAGTAGTTAAAACCTTAATAACTAATTTAGATACTAATTTAAAAACTATTTTATAAATTTTTATTAATAAAAGAGTTCACTTTAAATATTAATAATATTTTAGTCTGTAAAATATTATCTATTTTAATTAATATAATAATTAATTTTTAGTATCTAAATTTAGTTGTTATTTAATGATTTTTTTTTAGTGATATAAATTGTTATAATTTGATTTGTGTTAATGATGATACTCTTGTATATCTATTTGCTCTCATGTAATTAAAATAATAACATCTATTTACCTTTTCAATAATAATAATAATATAATATAGGGTCTAGGAGTTATAAAATAACTTTACTGTTTGATCAAAATAAGTTCTTACTACTTACTAGGATGAAACAATTGTTTTAATGAGATATGATTCCACTCAACTTTAATGATAGTTGTTGGAATAAAGTATGAATGCCTAATTGTTAATATGAAAAACTATAGAATCTTAATGAGAATTTTATACCCTCCAAGATATGAACACGTTTATTTAAAAATACTAACATTGCAATTGATGGGAAAATTGTTTAACAATAATCATAGTAACCTAGTGGAGTGGGACATACCACCTGAATAATTATAAAAAATAGGAGAGAAAATAAAATATATAATTAGAAAGGATGCTTCTCTGCATAGGAATCTAGGCAAAAGTTAGTGAACATTTTGCCTAATCAAGAAATTATTCGCTTTGTGTATGTTTTTATTTAATAACAATAACAATAATGATATTAATATTAATATTAATATTAATATAAATATAAATAATACGATAATAATGATTATAATAATAGTGTTTCCTTTTTTTAATCTTAAAAAATATTCCATTGCAGGCTTCAAAATCCAGACACAAGTGGATATGATCTGTGATGCAGAAATATCGTCCTTATTTCTTGTATGATTATTGGGCCTGCAAATTATTGCAATTTGAATAATTGAAAGTTTTAGCATTTTATTAACTTTTTTGTTTTTTTAATAATTTATAATTCATTGACAATGGTTGAGAATGGCATTTGTTCCTCTCTCTCTGAAATTGACTAATTTTCCCTTTTGAATTATGGATTGTGGGTGTATTGATAATTGGGTCACCTCTCACTATGCTTAGACAACAATTTCTCTTTGACTAATTATTTATTTAGCAATGGATATGGTGACACCCTAAATGTTTGATTTACAAATGTTGTATTTCCCATCAATTTGCCGTGTCGAATTTGATTGTCCATTAAGAATCTTGCTATGTTAGACATCATATTCTTGGTGGTGGTTGTTTTCTCCTCCCCTCACATATTTCTTTTTTGTTGCCATTTTCAACTCTTTTACTTTGAAATTAAGAGGTCCTTGTCTTACTATGTCACATGCTTCTCTTCTAATTGCTTACAAAGAGAGTACACGAATATAGAGTTGTAAAATAATTGGTTTTGGACCTATTTGTTATTATTCATTCATTTTTGGTGAAGATTAGCCATGCCCACCAAGATCTTGCAACCATAACTATGAATATTGGCCTACAAGTTACAATGTACTTGTGAAAGTTACAAAGGATATCCTAATGGTTGAGTCACTAATACAATCAACAATAATAAATATAAGTTTGTATAAACGATACTTCTTTGTTACGGAATACGAGTAGTTCCATGCTATCAAAAATTTTGTTTTTTTTTTGGAGTTTTCACGTAATAGTTTTTTACTCTTTTTTTTATCAACAATAAAAATGAATTAAATAGGAGTATCAGGGATACTCCAATCCATGTATAAAAAAAGATCTCTATCCAAGTTAAAGGCACAAAAAAAAAATATTATCCAACACATATTAAAAACTAAGGGTCTTTCAGCACAAAATATACAACATTACTTTCAACAAAGGGTCTTTCAATCTTTGGGTAAGATATGTTTACATAATATTTATATGCTGTATTGAACACTACAAGAAAATATGAAATTACATATCGATTATTACATATGGATAAAAATCCGTATTTAAAGTGAACGTTATTTCAAATTTAATTAAAAAATAATAAAAAGTGTTACATACGAATTATATCTGTATGTAATGTATTAAAAATTTAATTAAAAAAACCGTATTATGTAACTTATTTCAAATTTAATTAAAAAATAACAAAAAAGTATTACAAATTATATCCGTATGAAATTTATTAAAAATGTTAATAATATTAAAAATAATAATATTATTATTAATAATAATATAAATGATATTAATAATATTTATATTATGAATAATATTAATAATAGTTATATTATGAATAATATTAATAATAGTTATATTATGAATAATAATAATAAATATAATAAAAATCATAATATGATAAAAGTACTTGTTTGATGTAGTGGTTAATTCTTTTATCACTCAAGGGATTTGGTTTCGAGTCTCGCCCACTATAGTTTGTTTTTAGCATTAATAAAAATTATGATAATATATATAATAATCGAAAATAATGAAAAAATTAAAAATAAAAGATTATTATGATATTATATATGGATTTTATGTTTAAAAAAAGTGATGAGCTGAAATTCAATTTTATGATTACAATATTCATTTTAAGTTTCATGAAATTTTAAATTCCATTCTTGAATTGTTTTTCAACTATTGACACATAAATATTAGGCGTCTACTTAAAGTAGTTTGAACCATTATATGGACCGCAAATTTTTTTGAGAACTATACTTGATTTGACTTGAGCATGATAGAAACATTTGCTTCAAGTTCCACGCTTTAAAAAATAAACTTAGTCTAAAATAAATAAGGCAAAGAACACCTATAATTATAATAACAATAAAGAGTTTTAGTTGATTGGGAGAACTAATAAGGACGTTGATTTTAATCAATTGTGAACCTACCCAAAAACTCAATTATAAGCATAATCTTTTGTTTTAGTGCATACACATTGATGAATGTGTGTGGGCCCTTAGCATACTCTATCACAAGGTTGAATTGATGGTGATGGTGCAACGAAGGAATACATGATTATAATTTTAAAATCTAACCTCTTTGTGGATTAGAGAAATGGGTAATGTGTTTGGAAGATAATTGGGATTTGTGAATTTGATGTATGAATTTGATTTGAGTTTGTGAAAAGGCACATCTCATGAAGTGTGTTTTGGTTGAGTGCTTCATTGCACACACATATATTTATATATAGGAATACCCCTACTTCTACTTTTCCATGCTTTGAAATGGCTTTAAGCAAATAATGAAAGATTGAAGCAATGAAAGAGACCCCATATGTGAATTGTGAGTGAATAATATTATTATTGGCCAAGGGAAAAGGCAAACCAACAAAACACTAAACCACAGTGCCCCATGTCTCCCTTTTGAGACAAAGACGTGTGAATAAACTAACCCACTTTCATTGCTTTGGTCCCTCTTCTTGTGCATAGAATCGCACATCCATTTTTTGTGGGGTCAAACCCTTTCTTCCCACCCTCTCCTTCTTCTCCATTTCCATCACTAAATTGCTCATTAATCATATCTTTATCAATCCATTCATATGAATAGTTAACCATGAAATTCAAAACCATGTTCAACTTAATCCACACGCACTTCTTTTCCAATGGCATATGTATTTAAGTTATTGTTAATAGTTGATTTCATCTTGAATTTTACACCGATTGATGGATTGAATATTCATATACTCTTTTATTTATATATTTTTTTATTAAGAAGTGAATTTTAAGCATAACTCAACTCTAAAAACTGACTCATGGATTGAGGTTTGCACCCATTTATATACAATAAAATGTCCTAATCTCCAGTCGATCAGCTCGTGCGTGGGATAACATATTATGGGTGGTCTGATAATGGTCCGATAGCGGGTGACCTGATAAGCCCAACAAACACTCGCTAGGATAAGTTCGAAATGACTCTGATACCATATTAAGAAGTGGACTTTAAACCTAACTCAACCCCATAAAACCGATTCATGGAATGAGGTTTGTACTCACTTATATATAATGAAATGTCTTAATGATGTGAGATCTCCAACAATTTTTTTTTGCTGATCAAAGAAAAACAATTTCATAGTTAACCCAATGGAGGGCTAAGGAGATTGAAAATGGTTGTAAGTATCTAGGCCCATGCCATGTTGCGTTCTTTGATTATCTTGGTAAAGAATTTGTAGACGTGTTGGAGTTGATGCAAAAGGGTTAGAAATGTGTGTGACATAAGTTGTCGATATCGGTGATATACATATTCCAAATTTTCAGTTGGGGGTTGGGTGGGCCTGCTACAAGTATTAGGATAGTACAAAGCATAGAATATGGATCTAAATAAAGAAAGCATGAGGGGGTCCATGATGCCTAACCTAACTTTCTTCCCTTGTGAAAGGGGGCACTCATGTACTACTCCATCATCATACAATTGATTTTGTTGCTTCCTTTTGTTCTATCCTAACACATGTTTTCTTCTTTAAAGAACAGGGTCCCACTACTACTACTACTAATGCTACTACTCTCCCATATCATAAGAAAAAAATAGATTAAAAATGATAGCACCTAGGGCAAGATAGAATTGAAATCAAGCTGGCTCCTAATAAAGTGCCATATCCAATTAATTCTCTTCTCCATAGACCCAATTGTGAATCTCAAAGTCTAAAGGTGCCACAGTGAAAGGCATTTAGAAATCCAAAGAATGGAATTCTTACTTGGTTTTCTATCACCAATGAAATGTTGCTATTGAGGTTGGCCTTGCTTTTTAAAATACCATTTATTTCTCAAATTCAATGTGGATGGTCATACTCAATTGTCATTATCTAAACCCTCATTCTCTTTCCTTTTAAGCCAATGTGAGAAAGGATTTTGTTTCCCTTTTGATTCCTTTTCTTTACAAAAATGTTATTCTAACATTGTCAATTCCCTCTATTTTACTACTTTTTTTTATTGCTCTCTTTCAAGATTTGTTTCGAGGTGATGCATATTGGGAAGTGCCTAGCTGGGTCTATATATATTATCTCCTCTTATTCTCAATCCACTTTGTAAGGATAATGGGTGATATGAATATAATTTTCAAAAAGGACATGGTGGGTCAAGATAAGCAATTAAGAATCAATAAAAGAAAGAGGCATATACCTTTCACCTAGAAATCCATAATCATATCTAACATAATGAAAATTTCTTTAGGAGAGGGAATTTAAATGAGCTGCCATGAGGGTACTTTTTACAAGGGATGGATTTGGTGGGATAGGTGGAGTAAGGCTAAAGATAAGGACATTAGTTATTGCATTTTGAATGAAGAAGCCCCTCCTTTCCCACTATGGATGAAATATGGAAAAGAGAAGGCTAAAGGAAGATGAGAATAAAAAGGAGGAACATTGTTAACTATTATTTTCCTCTCACCTTTAGACACAATATTGGTGTGTGCTAGTGTAAACATCAACTCCCTCCACTAAAATAATATCCATGTGCCAACACCACCTAGCCTTACTCATCCCATTAATTGTTTCTTGGAGTTTGTGGTCACAACCCCAACTCCCCCCATCTTGGGTAAAATCATTATGCCTTTGCCATCCTTCCTCTTTCTTTTTAGTGGGGGCTTTGTCTAAAAGTGTTAATACCCCCTTCTTGTCTACATTAGACACACCTCTACAAAATTTGGTTGTGATATGTGGGCACTCATTATATCTAGTGTCATATAGATATGATTTTTTTTATGAGGATGGATGGTGTGTGTAGTGGGATGGGATTGGAATAACTATGTCATAAAATATTTGATCACCAATCAAGAGCAAGGTTGACATATATATATGTACTAAGTAACCCAAAAACCCACTTTAAAAAAAGATATGCATTCAGCAAATTAAAAATTGAAAAATATTTCCCCTTTCTTTTTTGTAGTCCTACATCGAGTCATGAACAAGAGAATTGAGATTGACATCACAGAGAATCGACCAGCTATCACTTTGGACCGAATATATAAGAGGAAAAAAATTTGGTATTATCATCAATATGAGAGTGCATCATATTGTGCTGTCCACGATTCTTTTGGTGAAGAGGACACTACAAGAAAAACTTGATTTAGCTTCCAAATTTTTGTGTGGCCATTTGCGGACGCTACTCTCGTCGGCCAAAATGAGTAAAAGCCCACGCAAGATTTACATTGGACGCAAAACGGACGCATATATTGATTTATTTTTTTTTTAATTTTTTTTTGCGTCGGCTGCGGCCCACGCATAGGCGTCGGTTTTGCGTCGGCCGCGGCCCACGCATATGCGTCCATTTTGCGTTGCCCACAGAACCCACGCATATGCGTCCGCTATAGCCCACGCATGTTTAGAATTTTAAAATTTAAATATTTTTAATGTATAATAAATATTTTAATTTTGAATTATTTATTATATTTATTTTAGAATTATTTCTTTAATGTTATAATAAATTATTTAATTTATCAATTTTGAATATAAATTAATTAAATTAAATAAGCGGTGATTTAAAATTAATTGAGTAAAATAAAATATATATTTAAATTATTTAAATGTTATATAAAATATTTGTTTATTTTAAATATTATTTATTTTAAATTTATTTTATTTATATATTGTCATAACT
>Ga0123342_1009470_pt1 | contig 11665 bp, 10 predicted proteins | sample Turbeawhitnodule_FD_89960 | JGI IMG/M metagenome (GOLD analysis project Ga0123342, IMG submission 89960) | Root nodule microbial communities of legume samples collected from Mexico - Turtle bean Mexico white nodule | ecosystem: Host-associated > Plants > Roots > Nodule | place: Mexico: Nepantla... | reverse complement strand
TCCAGTATTGTGCTTTTGCTTTATGTTTTGAAAAACTGAATTCTTAATCAAGGTTTTCTTGAAGTATTTTTCATTCTAAGCTTAAAAGTTTACTAAAATCTTTCTTAAACAATTCACCCCCCCCCCCCTCTCGTTTAAGGCCATATATTCTAACAAGTACAATTGTTAGTTGTGGCAAGAGCCAGGAGTAGCTGAAGGGTGGTTAATTTGGCAACAGGAGAAAAAGTATCTAAGAAATCAAGGTCTTCCAATTGTAATTGTGTGGTTCCATGTGAGATGAAATAGAAAAAAATAGTGTGTTTGAAACTAGGTGACAAAGAATGATATGAAATGAAATTACAAAGAGGATATTTCGTACTTACATTGCTTGTAATGGGTAACTGAGTGTGGAAATCTTCTAAGTATGCAGGAAGTCTCCTTGAACGTGATGAGCATCTCGGAGGTGCATCAAGAACATCTTCAGTATGAGGAATATCCTCCGTCTCGACAAGATTAGGATCAAAAGAAAAATCACAACTTGAATCATAGTTAGGGGGAAAGGTAAAGATAAATTGTTGGAACTCTTTTGATTATCATTATCCAATTTATATGAAAAATGATTTTCATGAAAGACAATATATCTTGAGACCTTAATAGTATAATTAGTAAGATTTAAAAAAGATAACCCTTTGTGTTGGGTTGGAAACCAAGAAAAATACTAGGTACAAAATGAGCATCAAGTTTCTTTTTGTGAGCAAGATATGTCACAAAATTTCCCATTGAGTTTTTCATAAGGAGAAGAATTATGCAAAAAGAGAAGTGGGAATGCAGTTAATAAGAAAGGCAGCATGTCGCATAGCAAAGTCCAAAAACAGAGGAGGTAAGTTAGCTTGAAAAAGCAAGGCAGGAGTTACATTAAAAAGATGTTGATATTTTCTCTTAACTATACCATTTTGTTCAGAAATTTCAATGCAAGTAGTTTGATGAATAATGTCTTTAGAGGATAAAAAATAATTCCTAGCAAATTCAGCATCAATATCAGTTCTAATAGTCTTAAGCTGATTTTCAACATAAGTAATGAATTTAAGTATATGATTACAAACTTCAAATTTAGTATGCAAAAGGATAATCCAAATATAGCGAGAGAAGTCATCAACAATAGTCAAAAAATATTTGAAACCTTGTATAGAAATTATAACATGGCCCCAAATAACCATGTGAAGCAACTCAAAAATATTAGCAGTAGCATAATTACTTAAAGTAAAAGGAAGTTTCTTTTATTTTGCATTATGGCAAGTGTCACACACATTCAGTTTTTCAGCAGAAATATAAGGGTATTGAGTTCTCAAAACATTTAATCTTTCATCAGAAAGATATCACATTCTATAGTGCCACATAGTCAAGCCTTTAACAGTACAATTGAAAGAAGGAACAACATAAGATGTGGTATTATTTCTAAAACTATGAGATTCAAAAATATATAAATAAGCTTTAGCATCAACTAAACCAAACCTCTCTTTGGTTTGATTGTCATGTATCATACACTGAGTAGAAGAAAATATCAAATTGTAGTTTAGATTAAGACTAAGTTTTGAAGTAGATATGAAGTTAAAGGCAAATTGAGGTACATACAAAACAACAGTTAGATACAATTTGTTATTAAAAACAATGGTTCCATTAAAATTTGAGAACACATGGTTACCATTGGGCATACTAATTTGAATAGGTTTAATACTCTTATAAGAAGCAAATTCAGATGAGGAAATGCATACATGATCTGTGGCCCCCGAATCTAAAATCCAATAATTTTTAGTATTTTATAATTTATTTAAGGTGTAAACATTATTGGTTGAAGATTGCTTAGCCACTTTATGTGTGGAATCCACAATGAAGAAGCCCACCTAGTTCACTTGCACTTGATTGGCAAAGTTTCCATTGGTGTTTTGCTTGAGAATATAAGGAAAAGCCTGATATTGTTGTGCAGTGAGGCGAAAATCCCCATTTTCATGTTCCTTCTTGCATTGCTTAGAAAAAACATCATTAGATACCCTAATATTATTTACACTAGTTTTACAATTGTAAAACTTGTACCAAGGGGGGTAACCATGCATTTTGTAACAAGTATCAACCGTATGACCAGTTTTATTACAGTGAATATACAATTTCCTATTGTTGCCATTGCCAAATTTATAAGTTTTGTTTTCTTGATTAGGAAAACCAATTTTGTGAATGCAAGTATTTTCAGTATGACCATTTTTTTCCATAAAAGGTACAAACATCAGGAACAAGATTACAATTAGAATTTACACTACTAACACTGGTGATCAGAAAATTGCTAGCCATTTGGCGCTCTTGTTGTGTCATGAGAGAAAAAATCTTGGTTATGGGTGGTATAGGTTTCATAAGGAGAACATGTGACCTTATGTTATGGTATTGATCATTCAACCTCTGTAAGAAACACATGGTCTAATCCTCACATTTTCTTAGGCTAATAACATAGGCAACAAAACACAAACACTTGGTTGCACATATGCATATAGGATTTGGTCTAAAATTTTCCAATTCATCCCAAATAATTCTTCGTTTAGTAAAAAATTCAGTAACAGATAAATTTCCTTCTTTTAAAGAAGCAACTTCCAATGGAAGGTCAAAAATTCTAGATAAATCTCCTTGTGAAAACCTAATTTTCAATTCATTAGAGTGATGTTCATTCATATTATACTTTGTTTAATAGGAGTAGAGACATAATGAACTGACCACAATACCACCATATTATTGCATCTTTGTGTTGTGTTAATGTTACTTATTTTCTGTATAAGACCTTTTTTCTTTTTGTACCACCTTATCTTAGCTACAAAAATATTATTATTGTTGTCTTATTAAAATATGGTGAATTTTTTTATAGAATATACGAACCAATCCACCTTATTATTGACTTGTAATTTAATTAATATAATAAAAATTAAAATTATTACTATCAGTTTAAGGATTTAATTAGTATTTATCTCACTTGATCTATACTACTATTAAAGGGTTCATAATTTGCAAAACTTGTAAAGAGTGTCTGAAAATTTTTTTAAAAAAATAGGTAACTTTTTACTCTCTTTTTTAATTCTAAGAAAGTTAATGTATTTCAATCATACTTATTTTGTGTAATATTTATATCACTAAATTTAACGGTATTATTAACGGGATCATAATCTCTTTCCGAAAGCTTATAAACACAGTCTCATACATGAAGAAAAACTAATGCTTTTATGAAACCTGTCAGGTTTTTATTTAAATGTGGTAGAGTTTTGTTTTAAACATTAAATGTTTTGCATAATGTTTATGTGGTTGAAAGTAACATTATCATGTTTGGGTATATGCTACTAACTTGCTACTAAGCCAAAAATTATAGTTTTACATTATAGTGTAGCAATCCAAATATCAATATTCAATTATAGCTTCACCCATTTTGACCTTAGTCACAGAACAAGCAATTTTCCCCTCAACAATTTCCTAGTCAATTTCCTAGTCGTAACAACAACACTATATATTATTCGTCTCCGTTGTAAAGCAAAATGATCCATCACATATATTAAAATAACTAGTTTAAGCACAAGATTTGCAAAAGCAAGCATTTCAAAGTCTATTCTCAATACAACATCATCACTACCACTACTAGGAAGCTACATAGAGGCACCCCCTAAAGACCCACCAAGCATTGAAAACCAACAACATATTATAAACCAACAAAACACATCATAAACTTATATTCATAAAGTACTCAAATGTTAGGAAATCTTACCTGGCCAGCTTCAGTTCTAAGAGTGACTTATATATCTATTGGATAACTTTGATTAATGTCAATTGGTTTTAAGATAACATCATAAATAATATTAGAGCCTACGATTCTTAAAATGAAAAGTAAAAGTAAGGAATTGAAAATCAGAACTTAAAGCTAAATAGTCATCTATGATGCACCGATGTTTCAATTTGTGTTACTCTATGATACTTTCCTGATAATAATTTATAATTTTTTATTTTGACAATGTCAAAGAACTATTGTTTTAATTTGGATTTGTACAATTACAATTATATATTTACTAAGTTTTAAGATCTTTTATACATTTTTAGATAGTATATGTTAAGTATTCTATCCATTATTTTCAGCTACCTTTGGAGTTAAACGTGTCTGCAGAAATTAAGCATGTAGCAGCAGGCAGCAGGCAATGGTAGTCCATAAATAATTATCACAAACAATCAAGCCAAACCCTGTACCTTCATGTCTCACTGATGCATCAAAATTCAGTTTTAACAGAAATAATAATATATCTTAGTTCTAGCTGCACACAACAAAAAATCACAAGATTCTAATTGATTGCCACTTTGCACAGTAATCTTCAGTTTTCATATCAATTTGTGCATTTGCCTTTGTAATATCCAGCATTCTGTTAACCAAAATAATCATAGTATATTATTTCATTACCATTTTAATTGGGAGATAGAAATATGCACTAACACGTGTTTTAAACACAAGTCTAGTTCCATAGATGAACGACCATTTTCTTTTAAGTTTGTCTTCATTCTCCCTTGTGGACATTCTAAATTTAGACATACAAAAACATTTGTAACTACAATCATGTAAATAGCAGTGCTCTTTAGATAGCAAAGACAATCGGAGCATTTTATGACAGACATACTTTTTAACTTTCTCTACAATCATATCTCATCACATGAAAGATAACATAAAACAAAACAAAAAAGATACAAACAAACATAGGAAGAGGACTAGGCTAAAACCTATGCTGAAAAAACAAGAAACTCCCAAAAACTAACCAATGCGAAACATGTGGATTCCCACACACCTTAGTTACTCCATGATTCGTACTTTTGAGTTTTCCTCCTGTTATGTTCAGCTCCTTCAATCCTTGGAGCATCTGGGTAGGCTTCAATCATTCTGAAATTTGCAACTTTTACAAACTTGAAAGCAAAATGATCTGAATATCATTGTACCTTATGTCAGACACACCCCATGATATTTTGAGGTGATCAAGTTTTGACAACTCTCTCTTGCTTTCAAACAGTCCATCTTGGACCAGAGCCCCAATTGCAAATTTTGCAAGATTTGATATTCTACAATGAGTCTTCTCAGAACTACCTGTTACAAATCCCTTGAGTACCCGATGATCAGTCAACTTCTTAAACCCCTTTGTCATTCTCTGCAACAATAGCAGTGACAAATCAAAATGTCTGAACTTTCTCAATGACGCAATATCATCCAGCAGTGTTTCTAGATTGTGACAGGCCTTGAACATAAACTAAAAAATGGAGGGAGGCAGCTCAGATATTCTTGATATCCCTGAAAGCCTAAGATACTTCAAATGCTTTTGATTCCTTAACTTCATCAGGAATTCTTCATTCACCACTTCAATATGATGTGCAACCACTTTAATGTGATAATGAAGATTGCACAATCTGAGAATATTTTCAGATTCAGAACGCATTTACAAATCATTTACAAATAGTGTAATATGAAAATGTATTTCAAATTATACAATCTAGTATTTATAAAATCAAGTGACAAATATCATGAATTTATTTACAAATTTCGAATTGTATATTTTAAGGGTGCTCAAAACCAAGTGACAAATATATAAACTGCAAGAATTGTATAAAAAGCATTAGAGTGAGAATATGACTCATAAAAGCATATTTGAGTAAACATGAAAGTTCCTCCAGTAAAATCTGATCAGCAAGCAATACCTCATTATCTTTTTCCATTTCAATCTTTTCAATTCTTGTTGGAAAGACCAACGCCAAAAGACAATCACGAAAATTATAAGTACAAAAAATTAGTTCTGTATAAAGGACAATAGAAAACAATAGCCTTAGCAAAGGATCAAAGTTTAATATATAGGAACAACATCGAGTATACTATTCATTTCACACACATACAGAGGTTTTTTGCATTAATAGGTCCGCTTCAACTTTAGGTTTCAATAGGTTAAACATCCCAGTCCATAATACTTGTAAATGGTGCAACCCTTTAAACTACAAGCAGCTCTGAAAAAATTTAAGGAAACAAAGTTGTATCCTTAACATCTGCTATAACATTTGTCTATAAGCCAAAAGCTTAATTCAATGAGAGAGAGCACAACATCCGATCTTTCCTAACAACAGTCAATGCTAATGAACCCCTGAGCACATTGTTCTTTGATATCTTCATTAAAGAATCACTACTCTGACTACTAACATTATTTGTAATTTGCAATAACTAATAAGCCTCAATAACAAAGATAACCAGAAGTTTAGAAAAATTCAAAACTACACGTATCCATGACTTCATATAATATTATGCAGTATGCACTAACAACATATAGAGACAAATTTCACGTTGAAGGGATGTAAGCTTGGGCTTGGAAGACAACTAAACAGAATTCATTTATTAAAGAATGGTAAAAGTAGTATAACTAAATGCAATTTGATTTGACTGAAATTGAAAAACAGATACACAGTCAAGATAATTAAGTTGAATATCGCAAGTAGATTTATATATTTGATTATAAAATCCATATGCTATAAATCCGACCAAAACTCCATCTATTTAAGTAAAACAAAACTTACTATATCGACACAAAAAGCAGAAGCAGACAAAACTCAAGTTCACTTTAGCATTGAAATAGAGGATTTAAAAGTTAGAAGATGTGAAAGCCGGCATAAACCTTCAAAGACTACATTACATCATCATGATGAATCAATCCTTTATAGACATCTGGTAAGAGAGGCAAATCTTTCTGGAAACTAATGACAAATTTCTTCAAAAAAGAATTGTCGGTCATGCATATATAGTAACTAAAACTCAAACTACTCCTAAGCAAACCTTTTGATTTCAAGATTTTAATTACTGAGAATCTAGGGATAATCCTCTTCTCCAAGTTGTAGGCTAGAATAGGAGGAAATGCGGCAATTTCTAATGAGGACAAACCCATATCATTAACTAGGAAATTCATTTTCTCTGTAACTGTCTCGTCGGACAACTTCACAAAATTGGGATACTTCAAAAACGCTTGAAGAAATATTACCCTGTTCCAGCCCCACCTCTCATAAATCTCAAATCTCGATTCCCATGCCCCTTTATGCATAGTTATAAGCACTTGGATAGCCATGACAAAACTTGTTCTCTTAGGGTCAAATCCAAATTTCTTAATTCTCTCGACAACTTCCACAAATCTGGAATGCTTCCACATTGTTGCACGGGGGAAATTGACCACCAGCAGAGAAATTGAACCCTGAGGCACACCAGACTGCCTCAAAACCTCAATGTTTGGAACCAAGCATTTCCTAAGGTCAGACACGGTGAAGCTAAATGGGGCTCTTGTCAAAACTTTAACAACTTTCCGATCATCACCAACTATACTCCTGATAATCTCGTATCGTGGCACAAGGATTTTTCCCAGACTCCTCTCCAAGATACGGGGGCTTTCGAGCATGATCTTATGCATGTCAGTGTTGGAAACCCCGATAGAGTGGAAGAACTTGAGTTTGGGCAAAAGGGTCGTCTCTGCCTTTGCAACAAGCAACCTGGGATTCTTCTCGACGAGTTTTGCAACCAGAGCTTTGGAGAATCCATAGTTCTTGAGAGTGTCAATAACAGCATTTGGACCATCTGGGGTTTTCAATTTCACTCTCTTGGAGAGTTCCCTGGCCAATTCCAGGGACAACCCAAATGAGTTGATGAGGTAAGACACGGTAAAGGTGACACCTTTGAGACTGTTCGGATCAGAAGTGAATGTTTTGAACATAAAAAGAAAAGCATTGTGTTTGTGTAGCAGCAGAGAACCTAATTGGAATTGGGTGGTTGTGTGGTGTGTGAAGGACGCAGATAGTGTAGTAATGAGAATACGAGGCACCATTTACTCACTGAGATTTCAATGCTCCACAACGCTGCAACCTTTAATGAAAACCCTTAAGCTGACTTCAAAGCAGGGTGGATGAAAAGCCCGATGGGATTTTGTTTTGACAAAAGGGTCTTCTCAGGTTTGGCTGAGAGCATGCTAGCTTCATCATGGAGACATGAAAGTGGGTTTTCGATTCAAGAATAAGCAGTTCTAAAGTTGAAAAGCACGAATGAGAGTTGCTTTGTGTAGTTGGGAATTTCTTCCAGCAACCATATAATTCTGTAAATCCCAATAATGCCCTTCTAAATCCATTCATTTTTTCAATTCTAAATTGTGAAATTTGAAGACTTTCTAAATTTCAGAATCTGAATATAAAAATTGGAATTTTATGCATTGTGAAATCTAGAATACAAAATTATATTCTAAATTATACAATTTATAAAATTTTATATTTTAAATTGTAATATGAAAGACTTTTCTTGGTACAAAAATATATTCTGAATTGTACATTTCAGACTATGTTTAAAAAAAACGCATTTTAGATTGCATTGTCTATCATGATACATTTTAGATTGTGCAATTCAAAAGGTGTACCACTAGGATCCGCATGACCAATATCATGTCTTGGACCCGGTCATTATGTTGTCCGACACCACATAGCCAATTACGCTTAAGTAAAGTTAGTGAGCCTAATCAACAATCAAGAGCTAGGTAATACATCTCTAAACATGACTCAGCTCTCTAATATGGCTCAATAATAAAGGCCCACCAAAATAATATAAATAGCACAGATTCCAAGAACCAGGTACATCATTATACAGTACTCAGAATATCGAGTGTCGAATACTAAATCTAACTTGAGCGTGAGAGTGTCTTATGCAGGTACCATCCGAATTTGGACTACGTGAAGACCGAGGAGTAGGAGCAATCCCAATAGTTTTATAGGTCCCAACTCCGTTTGAGAACAGAAGGTATTTCTAGATTTAAAATTATCTTTCAGATTGTACAAATTCAGAATGCACTATGCAAGATGGTATAATTTTGGAAGATATTTTTAAATCTATAATAGAATTTTACAATATAGACTGCACAATCCATAATACAAATTTTATATTCTAGATTTTGCAATACATGATACAAATTTTATATTCTAAATTGTGCAATACATACTACAATTTGTATTCCAAATTGTGCAATCCAAAATATAAATTTTGTATTATGAACTGGTAGTGTTAAATGAGTATCTTGGGAAGGTTTTTAAGGTTATTGTCCCCAATGGATTTGTGTGCTTTAATGATTTAGCCAATGAAATATTGTGTGTATTTGCCTCAATGGACATGATAGTGTTGAGAAAATTGATTGTTAAATAGTGAATCAATATATATATATATATATATATATATATATATATATATGTGTGTGTGTGTGTGTGTGTATACATCTAGTTCCTTTTTATCTCTTTTGTATCTCGCGCTCCTCTCTCTAGTGTGCGTCTTCTTCTTGGTGTAATCGATATGTTTAGGGTTCTTTTTTCTTGGTGTAAGTATTCTTCATAATCATTGTTGGAAGCAAATTTCATATTATAAGTCAATTTTGTAGTATATAAGTGAGTGCAAACCTTATCTTATAAGTTGATTATATAAGGTTGAGTTATGTTTAAAGTTCATTTCTTAATATGATATCAAATTCACCTAAAGTCTATCCCAACGAGTGTTTGTATTGGGCCTATCGTTTCACCCGCTATCGGACCACCTATTAATATGTAGTCTCATACACAAGTTGGTTATCCTCAACATTAAAGAGTGTATTGAAAATCTCACATCGACTACAAATAAAAACCTTTCATAATACATAAGTGAGTGCAAATCTTATCTTATAAGGTTAAATTAGAATTAAAACTCACTTCATATTATAACTTTTTAATCTAAAGAATTTAACATGTATTTTTTAGGATGTTATATTCACTCTGTCACTTAACTAATTGAGCAAGAACTCTTCCGTTATTAACTTTTAATCTTGCTAATCACTAAATTAATTATGTAATAAAAGAAACATGTTGTTGATTGCCACTGTAGAAACTTATTGCCTATTCTATGATTTTTTTTAAGAGAAAAAGAAAGAGCATCGAGATAGGATAATAATTGTTCTTGCTGGTTGACTCAGTCGTCGCTGACTTAAAAGGCAGATGGTGGCTCCTCCTATTTCCTGGTGGTTTCTACTCTCTCCTTGGGTGGTCGAGAGTGGCTCCGTTGAAACAGAGGGGGCCCTACCTGTTGATTGCACTCCGACGATCAAATTAGTACTGAGCTAAGAAACAGTAAAGTATGTAAAACAGTTTCAGTTTTAGAAACGGCGTACATTGTCTAGGGTTCTTACCACCCTTTTATATAGGTTGTATCTAGGTCAACTTCCTGTCCCACGAGGATCTTTCCTTTAGTGGAATTAGGGTTATTGGTGAGACATCATGTGACGCGTTGCACAAGCTTAGTGTAGCCGCAACACATGACTTGCCTCTTCTGGAGTGCAAAATCTTAATAGTATGGCTGCCAGGGTACCAATTCATGTACCAGCGTTGCGGGGCCATCTGTTCTATAGGTGCCCTAAGTATTCGTGTGTCATGCATGCAGTCTATCCTTGGAAACCCTAACCCTTACGGACCTTAGCGCCTCCAAGGATTATTTACTTGTGCTAGACCTGAACGTGCTATACACACCACATGTATGAACTTCTCTCGTGACTTAGGTCCTTCTTACATCTGGATGATAACTCATTATTATTCATGAGGCCCACCTACGTGGCCCACTAATGTGACCGGACCACCGAGGTCTGACCAGTACAATAATTAATGTAAAACTGTTATTGGATGAATTAGATTAGATTGAATCAAATTTTTAATAGATAAAAAAGTGACTAGTTTTTTTTTTATCCAATCAATTATAATATGAATTTTTTTTATCTAATTCATTATTTTTTCACTCCTAATTTCAAGTCACCAATTACTTGAGTCTAGATGTAATTGAAACTAAAAACATTCAATCAAAATCCTAAAATTTACCACATATTGGGAATACTAATCATAGGGAAAAAAACACTCTATTGTGTTTCGATGTCATTATTGTGAATAACCTAAGATAAGAAAATACACTATTATAGCTCAATGTTACTATTGTGGTGTCCTACCAAACCATTGTGGCCAACTCGTGTCCATTTTCCTTAAAAATCACTAGTTTAGTTTCCACCCTTTAATCATTCCATAATTCTCCACATGATTTTCATGTTCCCAATGGTGTTCAAATTTTTCACTTTGCTCATAAATCCTTAAGCTCCCATCAAAACAATATATTTTCCAATAAAAAATCATAAAAAAAGACAAATGAATACATAACCAAACAAAACCATTAGGAAATGCATGCAATTATTTATAAAAAAAACATGCAAAATTTCCATATGTTAATTCTATTTAAATAAATAAGATATTGTTAATGATATTATTATTATTAGTGATTTTACATCTTTTACTTTTTTGAGATAATTAATGCATCTTGTATTATAGGAGATTTTAAATAGAAAAAAATGTAAAAATAATAAATAATACCTTATAAAAAATTAAAAAATTGCTATATAAGTAAATTGAATAGAAAAAAAATGTATATCGCGTTCAAAATTTACAAAACTATATTTTTTATTAATATAAATAACTTAATTAAATTTTAAGTATCTTATAAAATTATATAATTTTAATTAAGTTTCTATTACAAAATCATTCTATTAAATAGTTAAATAATTTATTTATTTATTTTTGT
>Ga0123342_1009469_pt1 | contig 11665 bp, 4 predicted proteins | sample Turbeawhitnodule_FD_89960 | JGI IMG/M metagenome (GOLD analysis project Ga0123342, IMG submission 89960) | Root nodule microbial communities of legume samples collected from Mexico - Turtle bean Mexico white nodule | ecosystem: Host-associated > Plants > Roots > Nodule | place: Mexico: Nepantla... | reverse complement strand
TTATATAGATAGCTTACCCTGTTATTTGTTTGTGTTTGTTTCTCTAACTGTGATGATCGTGTATTTACATGGGAGCAGATGAGATTGCAGGTAATAGAGCTCCTCAATGAGCAGCAGAAGGATATAGATTTAAATTGAATGCTTTGTTTTGTTTTGTTTTTAAACTTTTTGGATGTATATATTAAATCCTTATGAAGAGGGATATATTTTGAGATACAAATATGAGAAAACAATATAGGTTTATATGTTAATTAGATATTGTACAGATATTGTACGTTAATTAGATATTGTACGTTAATTAGATATTGTACGTTAGTTAGATATTGTACGCATATTTTTTTTATTTTTTTTTAAAAAAGTAAAAGTTAGGGATGTTACATCTATTCCATGATTTTCTTGTGGCGATAAGATCTCCAGATAATTATATAAATAAATATAACATTCTGTTCAAAAGTTTATGCTATAATTTGTTAAAAAGAGAAAAAAAAAAAGAGCATGAAGAAAAGCAAATTGAAAGAAATAAAAAGTCGGTATGTTTAGGTATAAAAAAACAAGGGAGGAAATAAATTTAAAGTTGTGAAACCGTAATTTTATTTTTTGTTATTTTTTTCTATATATTTAATTATTTCTCTTGAATGAAATATTTTTATTTATTTATTTTATTATTATACTTTGTAATTTTTTTCCTTCTTATTATATTGCTACAAGACATTAAGTTTGTAAATTTAATTTGTTATTTATATGTTGTAGGACTACTTAAACACTCCGACAAACTTCGAATCATTAGCTTTGTTGAGGAAAAAAAAAGGATAAAATAAAACATTGGAGAAATTTTGATCAGTGAAAAAAAGTGAATCATAAAAGTAAAATTAAATCTAAGGTTTGTTATTAGACGGTGTTTTTGTAAGATGTTGGTTTTTGAGGTGATATATTTTTGAATTTAATCTCTAGTGTTGTTTGTTTTGAACTTTATGGTTTGGAAACTTATCATGTTTGTTGTTAGTTGTTAATTTTTTTATGAATTTGAGTTATAAAACTTATCATGTTTGTCTAGTATTTATAAGGATCGGATCATGATATCTCTATTTATTTTTTTATTTTTTTATTAATAAAAAAAGTAAAATTAAATCAATTTAAATCAAAAATTTAAATAATGAAGTTTATACATTTTTATCACTCCTACATATATTTAATATTCTCATTTCCAAAAATAATTCACACTCATTTTATTAAAAAAAACTTCCTATTTTTCTTAATAATAAATAAATGAAATAAATATAAAATTTAGAGATATTTCAACATTTATAAAAAAGAATCATTAGCAATCTCTTATCCTATAAAAAAAAGGAATAGATCAATTACAATAAAAAAAATTATTTCAAAATAACACAAAAACATAAGTGAAAGCACTTACAAATAATCTACATGAATAAATATTATCACCCACAAACCTTAATCAAGCGCTATTAAAAGGAAAACTTCGTTCTTACCCTTGCATCTCAATATCTACCTTTCTATATAGTAAGAATACGTATAAAATTGTTTGCGCTTGTAATTAATAGCGCTTTGGTAATAAATACGTATATTTGAATTTTATTTTTTATTTTGCAAATCGAAAAACACCTTCAAATTTACCAATTTTCCATCTAACTATTTTTTTCATCTTTATTACTGTTATTATCATCATAATTATTACACCTATAAGGAACTCATCACTACCAAATCTAACACTACCATGACTGTTTCATCATTTATATATATATTATCCAGCTAAATTCAAAATTGACTTGTGATGTGTCTATAATAATTGAGATCAATAATTGAAATAGTATACGAATTGAATTTGAAGAATGATATAAATATATTAATTTAATTTAAAAAAAGGGTGGAGAAAATCCAGAAAAACACAAAAAAGAATGGAAAACGAAAAATGGAAAGTCGTACACTATAAATACAGGCTTTGGCTAACAAGTCACTGAGTCTCTCCGGGTCCCCCTACTTTTTCATCTGAGTACTTTTGTTTTTGCACAAACAAACAGTACACTGATAAAAGACATTATCAAATTGCCATACTCATAATCTATAGTCTTTGACAAAAGATATTCACACACTGATAAAAGACAGTACTAGAGATCAATTTTTTTTCTTTGATGCTGAAACACTGATCCCCAGTAAAACTACCTTCGTTATACCACATTCCCTTTTCAACAGAGAATCCAAACATCTTTTCTTCATAGTTATCACACACATTCTGTATATTATGTGTGGCTTTAGCAGAAAGCTAGCATAGTGTATACATACATGTATATGCATTCCTCCTCCGTTACAAAGATTGTTATTTCATACATGTTCATTTTCCTTTTCATCTCTCAATGACCTTTATTTATTTCTCCCCCCTGTAATGATCTTAGTCAGTCTAATGTACTCTTCAAACTTTAATGCCTCTCGGGATCAGAGTGAGAGAGAGAAGACCATTAATGTGCTGTGGATCTTGGTGATATATAGGGCCAGAACTACACTAAAAAAGTTGCATATTATGCTGCTAAATACTGAAACGGCGTGAGAAAGACAGTATTGCAGGCCCATATATCTTACCTGCAGAAAAGAAAACAAGAGAAAACACTTTTAACAAAAATTTTTTATCACCACCAACAAAAAATAAATGAAATACTACAAATAAGTGTAACCAGACCTATATTTTTATATTTTTTAACAGAAATGATCCAATCTTTATATAAATCGAAAAGAACTTTCAAAACTTCTTTCTAAGAAAAATACAGTAAACTCCTACCAATAATGTCAACTAGCAACACATAATTAAGTAAACACTCAACCAAGGAAAAAATCAACACTAAATCAAATTTATAAAAACAAGACGTTGTTGGAGATCCCACGTCGACTAAAGATTAGAGCATTTCATTGTATATAAGTGGGTACAGACCTCAATTCTATGAGTCGGTTTTATGGAGTTGAGTTAGACTTAAAGTCCACTTACTAATACTCTTAACTGTAAGAAAAACCAACTGATGTATACTTTGAAAACGAACCAAAACCAAACCTGAATAAGAGATTATACTGTGATTCTTAATAATTTTTTGAAAATGCATTATTATCTGAAATATTCTATGTAAATATCCTTGCTATGTTCTGAGAAAAAAGAAAAGAAAAAGAACAGCCGCAGGAAAAGTTGATGAAGAAAGGTTGACTCAGATTTAGCGATGACCGTACATTGCATAAATGAGAGAATGTTTAAAGATGCTGAATGAATTTAGTGTGAATTAATTGGTATCCTAGTTCTTCATCTTCTTCGACTACATCAATGATCCTTCTACATCCTTATAAAGAAGGAGAAACTGCACTCTCCTTTTAGTTGTTTCCAATTAATGTTGAAGAAGTCAGGGATAATTAAAAATCATGAAGATGCTTGCTTTGTAACCCTCACCCAGCAGCCCCACCCCAAGTAATAATAATAATGCAGATCCATATCCCTTTTATAGCAGCTTTCACAGTAATTTTTTCTGTCACTAACACCTTGCTTTCTCTCGCTGTGTCTTAATTATCTCCTTCGTTAATGTTGCACTAAGTAGTCCTTGTCTCTGCTCATAACAAAAGAAACAAAAACTTTTTATTTAATCTCCCAAAGCATTTATACTTACCTTTAATCTCTAGGGTATTCATTCTAGCCCATGAAACTTCAACTGACTTGGTTCCATCCAGTTGAATTTAAACCTTCCCGGTTATGCTTTCAACTTGTTCGCATTAAATCACTCAAAATTTATCTCATTTTAGAGGATTTTAGGTTTTGAATTTCAAGAAACTCTTTCAAGAAGAATGCTTTTGAAGCACAGAAGTGAGAAGTCCCCCACACACAGTTGTCATTTTAAGTTTTGGGAAACAAAAATAGGTTAAATAGCAATATTCATCTATTCACTAAATTACAATTTTTTCTTCATACTCAAAGGAACAACTGAGTCATTTGTTACGAGGAAAATCTTCAATCCACAGGTATCTTGGATACCTAGTGTACGATAGAGTGGTGCTATATACATAGCTTCTTGGAACATCACTTGGCAACCTTTATTGCATGTCTACAAAAGCCAAATTGAATATATCATATAAACTCAGTTCATTATTGCAGAAGGTAAATACCGAAGATGTAACAGAAAATATAGAAAAGTTCATTACAGAAACACAATTCAGGTTCCTTCAGCATTTAGTTGAAGATGAGTACACAGGGAAATGAAACCGATAGTGAGTGTTAGAGGTTGTTTCTGCAATTTGCATGATCTCCATTTTTCTTTTTAATTTTTACAATTAACTTCACCTACGCTATAAAAAAACATCAACATCCTCTTTAGTATAAAACCTTCATTTGATTAATATGCGATTCGTTAATGAATCATGACACAGGTGACTTCATACTAAAGAGAAGGTTTCTACTTGCTAGCAAAGGTGTGAGCTCTTTTGGGACCAAAAACTAACGTTTAGAAAAGAGATGGTGAAGTTTGTTTGGATACTACTTTCTCGAGGTGAAGTTTAGCTTTGTTTGAATGGAATGAATTTAGGTTTTGATTAATCTGGTTTCTATTTTATGCAATCGAAGGTATACTGCAATTCCCAATGCCTCCATGAATTGACTGTTTGTATTTTTCTTACATGCGACAGTAACTAGATTAGAACTTGGAATCTTTTACATAATATTATCAAAACTAAAAAATTTTCTGCCATTAGATTGTTCTAGTGGGTTGATATCAATACTGAATGGAGTAAACAGTTGTAAAAATTATGTGTTTTGCAAGAGATCGTCACTTTCCTTAATATTTTAATTGATAATTGATAAATAAAAAATATTATATCGACAAGACATAAAACTAAACTCTTTATGTGCTCATGTCGATGCAGAAGTGTTGAAATTGTTTGAAATGGTTGGACCAGTTTTTTTTGTTTGTTTAGGCAGTTGATACTTTATATGGGCATGCAAATCATAGAACTGTAAAAAAATACAGATTTTCATTGTTATATCGATCAAAGTGCCACAATATTTATTGTTATAAAATCTTATGAGACGTTCTTTTCGTATCGTTGAAAATTTCATCAGCCTCCACAACTAGCATACTACACCAGAATTTCTAACGTCTTGCGTCGATCCAATGCATCTGATAATTAGTTTAGAAAAAAGTTAAACCATTCTCTCTGCCTCTAATCACTCTGTCTAAACCAAGGAACTATTAAAGGTAAATATGTTGCAATATATTTTTGATGATACTTTGTTTTTCTATGTAAGACAAATATAAAAAGTGTGTTTAACATTAAGGTTATGTTGAGTTGTTTTGAATTGGTTTTTGTCTTGATGTGAATTTTCTTAAGAGTAAGATTGGCGGGATTAGGGTTAGACGAAAATTCTAAGTTTCACGTCGGTATTAAATTGTGAAATTATGACAACTCCTTCATCATCGTTTATCAATTTAGTCAAAATTATTTAATAATAATTTGTATGTTTGTATAATTTCATTACCAAAAATGTCATTTATTAATAGACATAACTTTAAATAGTGAAAGCTGAAATATTTTTATGAGACAATTTATATCAATCGAGACTAATCTGTGTCAAAGTCTTTAGGACACATGTCACTATTTATTTTATTTTATTTTTATCAGTAAAAAGGAATAAAATAATAAATATGGATATTTTAAGGTATTTCAATTCTATTAAAAATGGTATAATTCCGGTGACGGGCTCTGAGTGTAACGGGATCTGTGAGTGAGTATAAGATTTGTGTTATGTACTCCGGTGAATATGTGATGTCTTACAAGATATATTTAAATAAAATACTTGTCTTTTTTCGATTTATGTGAATTGTAATGCCTCTCTCTTATAAATTAAAAAAAATAAATTCTTTTGCTAGTTTCTACTATATAAAAAACTAATGGGAAGTAATATTTTACTAATATATTGATAAAAAAAAACTCTTTACACGATCACATGTTAGTTAAGAAATCTTTAAATATTGTTAATGAACAAATATCATGACTGCATGTGCTACTGTATCAAAATTTTGTCGTTTCAACAGTACTATTTCTCATTTTTTTTATTGGAAAAAAATAATTTATTTATCTTGAGACACTGGATCTCAACCTTATACACAAAATTATAAATGTTTGTAATCATACCCCTCAGCATGTAATTCATAATCCAAATCTGCTGTCCTCCTCACAGAATTTATTACCATCTCTCATTTTTCTTAAACAATAGTAAAACTGCAACAACCTGTGCTATTAAGTTATTGGTTCTTCTTCTTCTTCTTCAAAAAGTTGTTGACTGCAGAGCTTAATGCTAATCAGGATGATACACAGATCAGTTTTTACTTTACTTGTTGAATCTGATTACAGGAAAATGAAGATGGAGTGGTGTGTTAGTGAAATATATATAGTGTGTTTTTGGTTTGAGGAAGTGTTAAAATTTTGAGGAGAATATTTAAGTATGTGGCGAATAAAGGAAGTGAAAGAAGAAGTTTGTGTTGTTTTGTGATTGAACATTGAAAGGCAATGACAGATGGCAAATGTTGTAGGAAGGGAAGGTTGGGCCGGGCAAGCAAAGATAGAGGCACAGCACAGTGTGTCTGTCTGAGAAGAGAAGACACTTTCCATTGCATTGATGTTCATGTAGGCAATAATAGTGTATAGCAGAGTTCCAATGGTGGACGCATGCAGATGCAACACATCAGAGAGCACGTATATGTGTACATAGTGGACCATATTGGTATGGAACCAACTTTCCCAAAAGAGAAAAAGGAGAGCCATGAAGCCATACGCATGATCCTTTTTCCCTTGCTTATATCACGGAGTTTCACTGCATGAACACACTCACTCATCACAACACTGTCTTCAGTTGTCGGAAGGCCAAGAAGATAAAAACATGCAGACACAGAGGCATGCATGCAATGCGAGTAACTCATAAATGACTCAACCTCTATACCCTGGGGCCTCTCCATGCCTTTCCATTGCATTGCATTGCCTACTTCGTCTCATCATCAACACTCTGAACCTTTCTTCTCTCTCTCATATCATATCATCTGGTCCAAACATTGTACTACGTTTTACCACACTACGACTATCACTATTACTATGACTATGACTACGTTTTCCAACTGTTCAGTCTTATTCCACTCAGGTTGCCCCACTGGAACCTACCATCATTGTTTTATCTATCTTCTGCCGTGCAAATTAAATATATGCACAACACAATCTTATTTATTTATATTGCTACCACTACTTCTCCTTCTTCCAATTCATATACCTATTTTCTTTCTTTCAATAATTTCAACAAATTAGGGTTTAATTCTTCTGGTACGCATTTCTATGCCGTAGTGCAAATTAGGGTATGCAATTCTCTGTAATGGACTGTTCAGTATTTTTAAGAAATGAGTGCATTTTGGGAATTGCAATGCTATATATTCTCTTATGTCTGTGTTTATTGTTATGATAAATTAAGGGATATATAACATTTTTTTTTGACACTGATGCGTGAAAGGTTAATTAGGAATCACAAACCAAACTAATTTAAGGCGAGCTCAAAGAGCATAAAACGTAAAAGAGAAAGTAAAAAGCGTTTTCCCCTCTACTTTGTCCCTGTTGAATCAACATATGTAATTAATCTAGAATGGTGTATAACTCCACCTCTTAAATAAAATCATATATTTTAATAATATGATAAAAAAAGGGGATTGAAATAAATAAAAAATCGCTAAAGTGATCATCAAATTTTTAATAAAAATTAATTACTAATAAAGTGGGTGAATACTACATAGCAAAGCAATAATATTATTAAGAAAATCAAGTTAGTGTCCTGAAATTTGAATATCATACATTTAAAATTAAGCCTCATTAAATTTTTTTTAAAAAAACAACATCAAACACCTTAAATATTAATAAGTTTGGCTGAAATGGCATAACCTAAAGAAGTCTTGATAGATTCAGAACTACTTCTAAAACTGGCTTTTATTTGATTTATTTTTTGCTTGATAAAAATAAACTTCTCAAACGATATTTTCAAACAGAGAGATGACACAGTTTTGTTGATTCAAAGATATTTTAGGTGCATAAAATAAAGCATAGAAGAATAAGATTAGAATTCAGTTGAAAGTTCAAAGCAACAATTTTTTTTGTGCAAAACCAAAAGATATGTGTATATACACCTGCATGTTGTGGAGAGAGACAAAAGTTTATGCTGCCCCCCACTGTATATCTGTCAGTTCTCATTGGTATAGTTTAGTTTCATTTATTTTTTAAAATATACATCGTTCTCTACTTTCAATGCAAGTCCAGATGTTTTATTATTTATCATCAGTTTGGATAAAAAATTAAATAAATATTTTTGATAGTTTTTATCATATTTATTTACAAAATTTAAATATATACAAATAAACAATTTAATTAACAATTTACTCAATAAAATTTAATAAAATGATAATTTATTTATAAAATTAGCTAAAATAAGATCAGAAAAGAGTTTTAGTGAATTTCTTCAATCCAAAAAGTTTATTAAACTATTTTAAAATTAAAAAAAAATCATAGTTAAAAACAATTGTAACTGTAGAAATATTTATCAAAATTCATAAAAGAAAATGATATTGTCTCAAATATAAAAAAAAAAGTATTTGTGTTGAAATATTTCAATTTGGAAATGACAAATTACTTCAATGAAGCATACGTCTCTCAAAGCTATATAAGTGTCATTCAAAGCAAGAGAGTGAACATCTTACTTGAAGAGATGCAACACCTGCTTTCACTTTTTTTTTTAATAAAATTAAATTAAGACACTTTAAGGATGTTCAACCCTTATACAAATTAAAAATAAATAAATAAAAATACCTGAATATTAAATATTTTGTTTAAATATTATTATTTTCACTACAAGTTATGTGATAATATTTAATTAATTTAATTTATTTGTAAACAACTTATTTAAAATAATTATTAAAAAGTAAGTTTAAGTATAATTTATGTTCACAAAATCGGTTTATAAAGTTATGATTATCTTTAGCTATATACTGTAAATTGGTGTCTATTTAGTTGATGTGAGATATTCAATATCTCAATACTAAGACATCCACATCTCATCGTGAGATTAGATATTTGTGGATGATCTAATGTCGGTCCGATATTGAATAACACGATAGATCTATCAAATTTTACTAATATCATATTAAAAAAGTAAATTTAAGTATAATTCATCCTTACAAGCCAATTTATTCTACTAAATTAATATTAATATTTATATTAATACTAAATGTATGTGAACACAAATAAATATAAATTTAAATATACAAGTCATTTATGTTTTACTTTGCATAGATATTATATTATTTTTCATGTATTATCATTTTTTTTTAAAAAATAAAAAAATATAGAACCTTTTATGAATGCTTCAACCTATTAGACAATTCAAGTTATGATTTCTGTGTTATTTTAAAAAAAACAAGCATCCACCAAAAGAGTGCATGCACCACTCAATCACCTATCTCGTGACAGAATTTCTACTCAATCATGTATTATAATTACTTATCATAAAATTACAATGACTAATCATCGTTGCCATCTAATTATGTATCCTTTTGTTATCTTGGACTGATTAAGGTGTCTAGTCTATTGAAAAAATTAATATAAATTTAATATAAACAACCACAAATTTTCTTAAGAGACAATTATCATGTTTTTAAAATTTTTATTTTCTTTAGATAACTTTTACGTAATACTCTTTCCTTATTCATATTCACATAATGTGATAGGATTTGAAGAACTTCAAAAGGAAGAAGGAAAAAAATGGTTTGCAACATTCACCCTCCGATCCCATATCACAAACTTGTCTTCTTTTCTTTCCATTTCTCCGATAACTATCATAAGATAAGATGAAAGCTAGACACATCATTCTCTTATAGTGTGACGAGGTTATGATAATCAACAAAGTAACCTAAAAGCTTAAATCACTCATCACTTAGACATCATTTACATGTAAGAAATAAAAAAATTAATTTTAGACGTCATTTACATGTTAGAAATAAAAAATTTATTTGAAATTAAGTGGTATCAAAATCATCTAAATTACAATAATTTTTTAGGCCTTATGCGTCATTCTTACCCGTCTTATAAGTCTTTCTAAAAATATTCCAATATGTAGAAGTGCTATTTGGAATACTTTTTAAAGAAGAAAAAAAGTTAATTGAGTTTGTGATTTGAATGAAAAGTAACATAAAATATATTATTCTATTATAATGGTCTGAAATAAGGATTGATCCTCTCGTACCAACCAATTATTGGATGAATTTCTACTATGGAGATCAATGCTCTATCTTACAATTCTCAATCCATGCTATATCATACAATTTTCCGAAGTTTCATTTTTATTTTAATTGTTGTCTATTTTTTTATCAATAAAAAATAAATAAAATAAAATAATAAAAAATAAATAAAATAAAATAAAATACTTCAAGATGTCTTAATCTTTACACAAGAAAACTCAAGCTAAGCTACATAACACCCAACCAAATGGGATTCCAACAAATTCTAACAAAACAACAACCAGAGTGTTATAAACATGACTACATCAGAATACAAATACAACATCTCTCCAAAAGGCTCTATCACCTTCTAGCCAAAATAACAATACAAAAAATTCTCACAAAAGAAGACAAGATAGAAAATCACCCTACAACCTTCTCCAACTTCTAAAGAGTCTTTACCAATAAACTGAAGCGAATCAAACCAACTGAGAACCAAAAATGTAAAACAGACTTACGAGATACTACAAAAACCAAAAAACTTGTACTAAATCATAACAAAACTTCCAATCCTAAACAAACCGTTAAAAAGAAAACCACAAACATCATTTTTTTCAAATACCTCATACAATATATAGGTTCCAAACACCAATCCAAGTAAGAAAAATCTGACAATCTTTCTTTTACCGTAATTCAAGACCAAATTTTTCTTTGTATCAAACTAGAAACCTCAACCAGAACTCGTTCATTCCTAAAATTAAACCTATTCCTATGATTCCAGATTGTGGTCTCATTGTAACAAGAATTCAATCCCCAAATGATCATCATGTTAAACCTTATCCATAACATTTTAGCAAACGTTCTGAGGGTATACGAGGGTGTTGAGAATCTTTGACTTATGATATTTAGCATATAAAAGGTAATTAAAACAAACAAAAAAAACTTTGTTTAAATATCATATGAATATAGATATAGTTTAGTTCTTAGGCTTTACATTAAACAACAATGCTTAAAAACTTTGTGCAAACTTAATATGGATATCGACTAACACTTAAGGTAACACTTATTGTTCTGGGTTTCTTTGTGTGGGGTTGGAAAGCATATTATGTTTCTTGTAAGGGTCTAAAAAATAACCTTAGAGTAGAAGTGGTATATTTTAAATGATACATGAATATTTTATTATTAAAATGAAATGACATATAAATAGAAAATTCAGTTATTCAGGTTTCATTTTTAAAAGAACCACCATCTCTCTAAAAATTTCTCTTTTCCTTTCCTCTCCCTTCTCTCTAAGATTCTGATCTCCTCGCTTATCAGTTTGGCGATCGGAGTCTGTCGTTGGACTCCTGGCAGCGAAGACTACAAGACTGCCCGATCAGAATCTCTTA
>Ga0123342_1009468_pt1 | contig 11666 bp, 4 predicted proteins | sample Turbeawhitnodule_FD_89960 | JGI IMG/M metagenome (GOLD analysis project Ga0123342, IMG submission 89960) | Root nodule microbial communities of legume samples collected from Mexico - Turtle bean Mexico white nodule | ecosystem: Host-associated > Plants > Roots > Nodule | place: Mexico: Nepantla... | reverse complement strand
ATATATATATATATATATATATATATATATATATATATATATATATATATATATGAGTTAGCTCCAATTGAATAGCATAGATTGCACATTGTCGCTTAGGCTTTGGTTCTTTACCACTACCAAAGTGCCTAATAAATTAGTGAGTTCAACAAAGAAACATCAGAGAACAATGCTTAGTTTAAGCTTGCACCATACATAGAACACATAAAGGGAAATAGGCGCCATCTTGTAGTGGCAAGCACTAAATTCACCACCCGTTTCTACTCCGTAATTGCCGGTTTTCGATAACAATGATTAGGAAACTAGAAAATTTATATGAAAATTAAAATTGTGTGGAAACAGAGCATAAATGCTATACAACCATTGGGCTTTTTGCTAATAGTTTTTGCCCCATTCATCAGAAAAATAAACAAAGACAGGAAGAATAAACCAACACTAAGCTATTTCTCTCGTTGATTTGATGTATCATATATTTTATCTTTACACAAGATTTACTTCTGAATAGAAAAATGAAATATGCGTGGTCTGCAATTGATTTTTGTCGTTTATTTTCAAGAGTTTCGATACTGTTTCTGTTACTTGATCAATACTCAACCAATGCATTGAAACTTGAAGGAATGCATCAGAAGAAGAGTTATGAAATCATTGTCTGCAAATCCTTATTGCTATGGTGCGGCGAAGGCTGCTGTGGAATCTGTATGGGATGTTTGCTATAATGATACAGAGCCTTACGACAGAGCTCCGTGATTGTAACTGGTATTTATTGTTTTGAGCTTAGAACTTTTAAGGATCAGGGTTTAGGGTGATGAGAAAATTCAAATCGAAGAATGAAGGTTAGCCAGCCAATTCAATGAGAGGGTTGCTCTGGTTTATATGTAAAAACTTAATTGTAATTATGCACTGTCATTTATATATGATTGATTTTTGTCATAAATTTAAAAGTCCGGTTGAAATTGAGTATTGAGATGAAAATACGTGTTCAGATATTCACCTACGAATGCATGAGAAATAGAGACAAGCATATTCACCACGGGAAATGTTAACATAGGTAGCACGTTGATTGTTACAAAGCTACCACTGATGTATTTATTGTTTTTAAATTTTATAAAAAATGGTGAAAATAAAATAGCATCTTTGTGATTATTCGACATAAATAAAAATTATTTACTCAAAGTAAGTAAATAGTTTTAACAAAATTTAGTTCATTCATCACATAAACGCTGGATCTTTTATTTTTACTTTGAACAATGTTGACAACCTTGGTCAAACTATCGTCCATTGAATAACCAATAGTAGGCAATTGCTTTTTTTTCACTCCAATGGTTTCTTCGTGCATTTCCATATCTAGAATACATCTACGAGTTTTTCGATTTCGATTATATAATTTGAAAAAATATATTTTAAATTGTATAATTCAGAAATATATTCTAAATTAATATATAATATATTTCTGGATTATGTATTTTAGATGGTGATACATCTGAGAACCTGAGTGGCCGACAAGGTAGGCGACAGTACACCATTGGGTCTGGGTCAGCGTAATTAGACTAAAGAGTCTAATGAAAAGTTATAAATAAAGTAGATCTCTCGCTTTTCATCGTTCTTAATACACAAAATAACTGAGACATTCGACTAACTTGAGATTGTTCAGAATATTTTTGCAAATATTTTTACTTGCCCGAAAGCACCTGATAAACAAATGGAATAGTTGACAAATGCATTTCCGATTACGAGATTCAGGATATATTTCTAAAAATTTAGATTGTTTAATCCGTAAATATATTTCAGGTACCGAATCTTCAGAATCACTATCAAATATAGTTCCCACATCCTGTAAAAACTAACACTGTAATGGCCCTGCTAAGAAAAGCCTTTTCTTTCCAACTCAAAGAACTGCTCCACTTTAGCTTTCCAATCAAGAAAATTTGTTTCATCAAAAGATTTGAACTGTAAATGAGTCCTTTCATAATTTATAAATTATTTTTCCGATTCAGTTCCAAAATATTTTTATTTTATTTTGCTGAGTGGCTTTTATATACTGTAAGTGCTTATGTTAAAAAACTTATTCCAACAGATTCAAGTACCACTATTTATATTCTGTTATATATCATAAAAAAAATGATTCCAACCACAAATCAATGAACGCAATAAACTACTAATAAAATTGAAATAATACAAACATCTTTAAAAATAATACTAAACAATGACACGAAATTTTAAATAAAGACTTAACACTACAGAATTCAAAATTTAGAATTAAAATAGACCATTACAAATCCAACTAAATATCACAATTGGAAACCATATTAATATTTTGCCCTACAAATACAACTAAATATCACATTACCGAAAAAAAAACAATACTTTAACCGTAATTCAAAATTATATAACGTCAATTCGTCAAACACTTTAGGTCACAGAATCGCACTATTTGTTTATAAAAAAAACTAAAGACAAATCCATAATATATAAATGTTGCGAATAAAATTAACTTCAGATTTATAATTATAATAAAGTTCAAAACTACATCGAAGAACCCAGAAATAGTACTTTGAAAATTCAGAAAACGAAAGTCAATTTGTCACCAAAATTTTAACCAGCATACTCCATATGCAATTCTACGAATAAATTCAAAGCTAACAAAATAAATATAACTAAGCCTCTGCGACAGGATACTCAAACACAACATCTTTGCCAGAGAGCTTCCTGTACACTGCAGCAAATGTCTCCAACTTGTACTCAGTGTTGTTTCTCTCCTTCGGGTCCAAGAAAACCTACAAAAACATTGAAACAGAAATTTAAGCAAGCACCAATAAAAATCAGAAAATAGATAACCAAACCCATGACTTACAACACTAAAAAACTTTTTACAATTCAATGTGAATACAAAGTAACTTGAAGAAGTAGAAATAATAGCTATCTTTACCTTCATAATCTTGGATCCATCAATTCTATACCTCACGCGCTTCCCAACAATCTCAGCTGGCAATACAACATCCTCCAGCATTGCTTCATGAACTGCAGTTAGAGTACGGCTGCGGGGACGCTGAACAGCAGAACCCTTCTTTGGTGGCCTCAATATCCTCCGGGTGGCAACCAAGATAACATCCTTCAAGGATTAACCCAATAGAGTGGATTAATAAAAAAAATAAAACCATAAATTGAGGAAAATAAAGAAATGAACAAATTCAATAAGCATTTCAAATTATGAGAAAAAAACTCATAAAAGCTAAAAATAAAATGGCAAAAAGACCCACAAAAGGAATATTGAAGACTATTATAACAAAAAAAAAAGTTTAAATTGTACACAATTCCCAGGGATGATTATTTATTGCTGAGAAGATATTCAAATATGACAGGTGAATAAATCACGTAATGTTGGACTGCAACTATTTACTTATTTCATTAGCATGACCAAAACAGATCAAAATCTCAGACATATTTTAATAAACAAATTCTCCGGTTGCAGTTGATGCTATAACACAATCAACGAATAGAATGATATAGTAAAGAAAGAGCATAAAAAGAGTATCAAATGTGTCCCAATTTCAAAGCACCAAAATCAAGCATTATAAAAAAATATGTTCTATACCTTCCCACTAAACTTCTTCTCAAGCTCGCGGACAAGCCTAACATGAATCTTGCGGAAACCCTTCCTTAATCTGTATGGAACATGAATAACAACAGCCTTGCGGTTCCCAGAAACATCAACTTGGCTGCAGATAGTTAAACGTCATTCACAAATCAGAGAATGGCTAATCAATCTTGTTCACAAACACAGAGATATAATAGGGATGCTTACACTGCTGAATTAATGTACAGGTCCTTCAGATCACTTTTAAGCTCCTGGTTGGTGTTTTCCAAATCAAACAAAGCCTGCAAAATAAATAAAAATTAATACAATTGGAAATAAGTGCAATCAAGCAGCAACATAAGATAACGATTGTTGCATTACCTGCCCAACTGACTCCTCAAACTCAGTTGGCTCGGCATCCTTATCCTTGTGGATTTTCTTCCTTGACGTGTACATCTTCACAACTACATAAAACAACAAAACTTAATTGTGGCTAAAGCAACTTAAGGATCGCTCACTTTCGTCTAATCTTATGATGATTGTACATGACTTAGAATCTCAGACAAAGAACAAAAAAAATCCAGATAAAACACAATAGGTGCAAACACAAAATAGAACATTCCCTAAACAATTTCAATGTACAGAGAACACAAAGATTTCAAAAAACTAACCTAACCACAATCAGTAAAAATGAAAACAGTCATCTTAAACTCTTTAAGAACATCCCCAATTCAAGATTAACACATTTTATTCGTTGCCCCAAAATCTAAGAACACAACCTAATTAAAACATTAAAATAAATGAGAAATCTTGCTTCACTTCTCAGTGATTCAGTCAAATGTTAAGCAGAATGCGTAAAGGGGCAAATGGGTCTCGAGAGCATACCTTACCTGGAGAAGATGCAAACCCTTAGAGATCTGCGGCTAAGAGCGAGTCCTGCTGATTTCACAGTGAAATGAAAACCTAGGGTTTGAGATGAAGCAGGGTTTATAAGGACGGAATGAACGGATTTCATATATACGTAAACCGGCCCAATTCTATTTTATTATTGGGCCTCTTAGATACTTTCAAAGTTCACCTTTTTTTATTATTTTTAAAATCTTTACTAATTGTACCCTCAGTTTGTTACTAAAATTCCTTTTATCAGAACTTTGTTTTTTACTAAAATATTCTTGATGTTTAGGGTGGGTGTATTTTAAAATAAATTGACCACATATTACTATTTTTTTTTAAATTATAAGTAAAGATAATTTTAGGTTCCACCATTAAACTTGTGGGCTTTTGCTCATGTGTACCTTGCAATGTTTATAAATTTTATTAAACAGTGCACAATATTAATAAATTAATGCGAATTTTTCTATGTATCCACAATTTTTAAATATATATGCAGAATCACATAAATTTATAATAAAATTGAAAAATTCGAATACTTTGATAAATATAATATGGCATATGTAATATATAAATAAAATTAACAAATTTGGACACGTGGATAAATATAATATGGCATATGATACGAAACATGGTAATATATAGTAGGTGTATTTAGAAACTATATGTCTTTCCATGGGAATTCGGATTTGTTATAATCAATTCTTAATTTACACTATTAATAGTGCGAATATATTAAAAGAAAATATACGTATACAACAGATTAGCTATCACAATATATTTATTAAATTGTAATAATATATTATAAAAATGTGACGTAAGTTTATAATAAGAATTTTTTTTCATTTTATTCATATCCTCAATATTTCGTCATTTTTTTTTATTGTTTACTTTTATTTTCTTAATTTTATTATAAAAATATAATTTCCTTAAACACTTTTCACTTCCCTCTTTATCAAAATTTCTCACTCTTTCAATTGTGGTTCCTTTTCAACTTTTCGATTACAATGTTAATTGCAGCTTCTTAAATTTATCCGTTACAATATTAATTGTGTTACATACTTCCATTCTCACACTTTTCTTATAATTACGTGCTTTGATCCTCGTTTTTTTTTTTCTAACCCACCGCATTGCAAACCCACAAAAAATCACTTGCACTGGTGCATGAATTATGTACCGATATGAGCACGTATTTCAAGGAGTAATGTATGTCATTTATTATTGTTCACCTACCTGAGAGCTGACCACCCGCTTTACTGACTTGAGCGTCAGAGTGCCTTCGCAAGTACTCCCACCATCCGGTGTTCAACCGAGGCCGAGTGCCGAAGGAGAAGCAGAAGGAGGACAAGGAGAATCTCAGCTCACCACCCAGTCACCTGACCCCGACCGAAGGAAGGAGAAGAAGACTTCAATAGTTCTCTATGTCACATCTCCCTAGTAGGAACAAATTCTTATCATTTGAACTTTTTCATAAGACTTTTGCCTTTTGTATTTGTGGGTGACTTAACCATTGCAATACCCAACCATTAAATGTGTAATCGAAAACCTAAAATTTCAGAGTGAATAAAAAGTGTATAGCAAAACACTTTCTTATTTAACTATTTGCTACCAATATTTTAATTACTTAGTACTTCATATTCTAAATTAGTTTTTATTACTCTTTTATAGACTAATTTAAAAACTAAAATAGTAGTAACTAAAATTTTGGTAACTAATTTAGATATCAATTTAAAAATTATTTTATAATTTTTTATTAATAATATAAACTCTTTTAAATACAATAATTTTTTAATAGTAATATATAATTTAATAATTTAATGAATAAAATGACTAAGTATTTTTTAGTCTCTTTAATTGTTATTTAGTGAATTTTTTAAAGTGTTATGATGACTCTGAGAAAAGAGTTAGTCATTGTTGTCTTTGGAGCTTCTTCTTTTTAACATCGAGATGCAATTGAGTGAATTTTCCTCATCTAAAGACAAAAATGGCAATAAATTACAGAAAGTGAGAGGAGAGGGGAGATTATGTATATAAATATAGTACAGAATGTTCCTGATAGATTAAACAATAAGCAACTTGAATGGCTGAAATAGAAGAATTGAATTGAAGTGGTGAAAGATGCTGAATTGAATTCAGTTAAGAAGGTGTTGAACCCACTGCTCCAACACCTGAGGTGAACCATACCATGGTCTTGTACCATCATCTGCACCAACAGGTGAGTGATAAACTCCGTCCAAGCAAATGTTAAGCGCACCCTCCAGATGAGCTGATACTTCCGGCACAACACCGTCACCCCACACATCTGCTTCCCCGCAAACCTGCTTGTATCCCTGCCCAATGAACCGAGAACGCAATGTTGCATCAGGTGGAGCAGTGGTGGCGGTGGTGGCAGCGGTGTTCACAAGAGAAGTGGGAGCAGAAACTGCAGGCTCGGTGTTCGCGAAAAAGCGAGAGCCTCTGATAAACCTTCCTGCTACACATACGTATTTGAGTGGAGGGGTGTAAACGGGTTTGGAGCAGTTGCGTTGAACATAGTCAAGGAGACCCCTTGTTTGATCAATAACCCCTTCAACGCCTTTGGGAGGTGGAAGATGAGGGGTTCCAAGGGTCAATAAGAGGGATACGTGGGAAAATCCAAATTCTTCCATGTACACGCGTGCAAGCCACCCTCCGGCAGAGTGTCCGATCAACGACACCGTTTCACAACCACCTGCACTTTCCTTCGCTTCTTCAACAGCTTCCTCAACTCTCTCCAGGTACCAATCGAGGACGGGCCTGGGTTCGAGAGTGCCGCGCCAGTAATTGGGATCCACCAGACCGGCGGCGTTGCGGACCCAATCCAGCCTCGAGACCTTCGCCACCACGGCGGAAACGCCGTACTTGTCATTCAGCGTCTGCTTCAAGCTCTGGTAGTCACCGGAGTTGTTCCCTAAGCCGGGGAGAATGACGGCGGGGCGATGGATGGAGATGGAGTTTGAGGAGGAAAGGAGTGGCGGAGAGATGGAGGACGATGCTGCATCCATTTCCTTCCACAAATTCAAATTCTCTCTCAGTCTTTTCTAATCAAACTTTTTAAAGTGTTTTAAAGTGAAAATTGATAGATTAGGAGATTTCATATTATATATTATATAAATGTCAAATTTTATTTTAAATTGCTTTTATAAAATTGAATTACACTTAAAATTTATTTTTTAACATTATATATAAGTGGTACAAATCTCACCTCCTCGTAAGCCGTAGTTTTACGGGATTGAATTAATTTCATTATATATAAGTGGGTGCAAACCTCATCTCATGAACCGATTTTACGGAATTGAATTAATTTCATTATATATAAGTGGGTGCAAACCTCACCTCAGCCGGTTTTATGAGATTGAATTAAGTTTAAAGTGTAATATATATAAAAAAAATTTAAGTTTATCTTGGTTTTTTTAGACGACTTTATCTTAAAAAAACAATCTAAGAGACCACTAAGCACACAGAATTATCTAGATGTAAATTTATGATGTAATTTGGGCATAATTATCTAACCCTGTTTATTACTATTAATATTATATGAAGTGCTGAATATTGAAATATTGATAAGGGGAAATGCACCAAGTCGCAGCTTTCTCTCCACAAAACAATGCCCAATTTCATTTTTTTCCTCTAAAAAGGAACTTTAGGAAGAGATAATAAGAATATCTGTGGTCCAGATTTTAAGATGTGTAATGTGTGAGTGAGATAGAAATAAAATATAGTGATATTTTAAAATCTTTTTCATTTTATTCAAATAAATTCATAAATATGTTATACAACGTGTTAGATCTGATCAAAGTTTCTGACATGATTTTGAAAAATTCACATTTGGATAAAAAATTGTTTTTTAAAATTAAATTAAACTCAAAATTCTCTTCTTAATATATAAATAAATTATATGTAATGTTCACCGTTGAGTGCAAATTATCAAACAGTATGTATTTTTTGTGTGTAGACTCTCTATGTATTCTCTCTGTACGGAAAATTATCTTAATTTGGTTTATTTTATTTTTCAAAAATGATCCTTGATCCTTGATCTAGATCGTGTGCAGACAATTTCTTTCTACACCATATCAATTTTAACTTGCATCCTATATTTTTAAAACAATTTAAAATTATCCTTGTTCAGGATTTAAAAATCTAGAATAATAAATATAATTAAAAATTAAAAAAATTTCTGGAAAAAAAATCCAGAATACAAAAATAAAAATGCATTCCAAATAAAAATTTATGGAATTTAAAAATGTGTTCCGGAAATATCTAGAATATTTCCGATAAACGGTTGAAAAGTAATTTTTATTTACATCCTTTTTATTTAGTTATTTTATTATTTTGAAGGGATGCTTTTGTCATTTTAGATAGGAGATCGGGTGCATATTGGAATTGACATGGTGCGGGGAGAAATTGCCTCTTGTACATTGTTTTAATCTCGGCGAGAGATAACTTACATAAATATGGGCCTAAATACTTTAGCCCGTTTGCGGAGTTGGATTAAATGACTTCGGTTTGCAGAGTTTATTGTATTTTTTTCATCTACAAGTTTTATTATCTTTCTCCTCCTCTCTGTGCTTTTCTACTCCAAGTTGAAGGTTCTAATAGTTGTTTCAATTTTTTTAATAAAGAATAAAATTTGTTTTAAAAGTTTCCTAATTTTAACAAATATTTTCAATATTATTTTAAATATTTTTACCATATAAGAGTGTGTTTAAAACTTCATCTATATAATTTGAGAGTATCAAGAGAGTAATGATAATTTTTTTCATAAAGTGCAAAAATAAAATCATCATCCTAACATCTGAACACAATACTCTCTCCTCGAGAATAATTATGTTTAGATCATAACACATGCTATATCACAACCAAAGCATAAATGATTTCATCAGCACAAATACATCTAAATACTAATAAATTAAACATATCAATCATAACATCATACAGTAAAGGATAAACCTATTTTAACATTTAGAGATGTTTAAAAATATGTTTTTATCAAAGTTCAAAGAAAACAGTATATCAATGAATAACTAATTGACTCACTTAAAGAATTAAACACGTATTGCAATTCTCTTAACTAGTATTATACTCGTCCAACCATAGACACGGGCACAACCAACTATTTTTGATCGTCCAAGAAACAAAATGTTTAATAAGCGACTATTAATTGAATTCCTTCGTCCAAATAAAACATTAAAAATAAAAACAAGTTAAATTAAATATATTTAAAAGTCTTAAAATTATAAAATTCTTATGACATGATATAGTTAATCTATTTTTTTTTACATGTCTATATATCCGATGGTTGGAAAAAAGTATAAAGATTATCTATTTGAAAACAACTCTTCAAAATATTCTCACATGATTTAGTTATTCTAATTTTTGTGCATAAGAGATAAAAACACAGATTATGCATACAAATTGTTTTATAATAATCTACATATTATTCTATTAAATATTCTCAGTTAATTTTGTTTATCTAAATCCATATATATGGCTTGAATTTGAATGTATATCTCTCTACTTTATGGTTGGTGGAGTCAACAAAATTATCCTTCACAAATTTAGTCTAACTCATAGCTGGCCACACTCGTGTTTTCACATTCTTCACGAATTTTTAGACTATTGCCAATTGCACCATATTTAACACGAGTTCTCTCTATAAGCCAAGGAGTGTGAGTTTTTATTAGTGGGAATGAGAACAAGAACTTTGACAAAAGAGTATCTAGGTTAATTCTTTTAAAGTTAAATCAAATTTATTTTTTAAAAATAAGAATAAAGGAAAACAATTACAAGGAAACGAAAAAGAAATATAAGAAGAACATGGCAGAATATGAAATGACCAACATAAAAAAAATACATTTTAAGAATTAATTAGAAGGTAACATACATTTTCAAGGATAAAAAGACTATTCAATCTACTATTGTTTCTTCTCTTTCTTTCCTTCTTCACCAAAATATAGATTAAACCAATATATGAGTGGCACACAAGAAAGTCTAATAATTCGTGAAAGGTTTAAAAAAGGTGCAAAAGTAACAAACATATGTACATGTATATAGATATGTATATAGATGACAAAGTGAGTTGAATTTCATGTGCATTCATTATTTAGTTGAGATAAATCAACTTTTTGAATTTAATATTGATCCAAATTCGCTTAAATCATTAATTCGACGAGTTATGATACTGCGAAGCGGGACAAACTAGCTCGTTAGTCCTATCTATTTTTAATTTTTGACATTTTTAAAAATAAATTTATTTTTTTAAAATTAAAATTAGTGGTAACCGATATTTTATTTAAAATTTTAATTAATTTTTTTATTGTTGATATTTAATTAGATGATTAAAGTTTGATTATTTTTATCTTTTTATATTTTTTATTTTTAAAAAGTGACACTAATAACTATAATTAAATAAATAGATTCAAATTTTTTTTATAAATAACAATAAATAAAAAATAACAAATCACCTTATAAAGAATTATTAATTTGGTTTAAGATTTAGGGTTTAAAGTATTTAATTTTAGGACAGTGCGACTTTTTTGAAATGCAACTGTATCATTCATTCTCAAAATTCTTCATGACGTTTTTCAAACTCTTGGCCCAAACTAAATCTTCCACGTGTCCAAACTTCTGCTTTGATTTTGAAACAAAGATCTCAAATTAGTTGTTTAAATTGTTGAAAGAAGAGCAACACATTTGTTTTTCTCTCATTCTTTATTTTATTTTCAACCTACTATAATATATAATAACTGATGTATCAACTAACTTATTATATCAACATAAACTAGCTTTATTCATTAACGTAATTCACATACGAAGGAATAAAAATACTATATCTAGCAGAAACTAAATTATGCATTTGAATAATATTATAAATTAATCATAGTTGTTGTTATTATTAATTACTATACGGAAGACTTTTATTCTAAGATCAATTTTTCTCATGGCGATGTAAAAAATAAGGTATTCCTCATATTTTTATGACTATGTAATAAAATTATTATTCAGGATTGTTTTTTATATGCGGTGAGAGTTAAAACCAATTTTTGTGATATATATATATATATATATATATATATATATATATATATATATATATATATATATATTTTTATAACAATGACAAAACACACAAAAAGAATGAGAACAAAACAAATACTCCTAGTGTGCTCTATTTAATCTCTCT
>Ga0123342_1009467_pt1 | contig 11666 bp, 6 predicted proteins | sample Turbeawhitnodule_FD_89960 | JGI IMG/M metagenome (GOLD analysis project Ga0123342, IMG submission 89960) | Root nodule microbial communities of legume samples collected from Mexico - Turtle bean Mexico white nodule | ecosystem: Host-associated > Plants > Roots > Nodule | place: Mexico: Nepantla... | reverse complement strand
GAAAAACACTTTCAATTAAAAGGTTTAAGAATGCTTAAGCTTTGGATTCAATCAAGAGTGGATTTACACAGATAATCTACCCCAGATCCTATTCTAAAACACCTCAGCAACAGCAAGCACATCTAGCCTTCCATCAAACATCAAAGGGTTTGGATTCTTCAAAGCTTGAACACACTTGATTCAACACCTCTCATATCTCTTCTATAAACCCATAGTATGCCATTGATCCAAGTACTGGATTTGTATCTTTCGAAGTCGAAAACTGCATTGACCCAGCTTTAAGAGTAACGCCAAAATTTTGAACTATACTCTTTTCATCCATAGATTTCGTGTAAAATATACAATTATTCACTTCGTATGCTTTACAAGAAATGACATCAAACTTCAATCCAGCAGCCAACCATGTCAAGGTCTCCGATGCCAACACCTCTTCTTTAAACCAAGGCATGAAAGTTCTATTATATTCCATCAAGACCCATTTCTCTACTTGTCTTGGATTATTTTCCTTCACAATGGCTTTATGAGCACCTATGTAAGGTATAACTTCATCTGTGTTATTCAATATATACAAATGTGCTTTCAAGACTTCTAATCGAGATTTGCTTACAATATGTACACCACGTAAACATATACTGAAGCAATTCTGTGAAGCTTTTATTAGTTTATTCATTTATTGCCTTCAAATTCATCCATCTTAATATCGCCAACAACCATGTGAAGTTAGTTTAGCTAGGATACAATGGAGTCTCTGCATCGCTTGACAAACTTCCATATCCATGCGCTTCTGCAAAAGACTCAGCTCCCACATCACGAATCATGTCCTCCAATCGATCATCATCTACTTCATCCTGCACTGCATCATCCATGGTGGACCCCACATATTCTTCAGTTACGGAATCACATGGTAAATTTAATAAGTCACCATGCCATGTCCAAGTTGCATAAGATCGAAGAAACCCATCACATAGAAGGTGCTCCCTGTTTTTCTTAACATTCAGTATCCTTCCATTCAAACAGTTAATGCATGAACACCTAATCTTTGCTCCATCATGACCACTATTATTCGTGTTACGTTGCACAAGTTGTATAAATTCTTCTACTCCTCTTTCGTACTTATCACTTATGCGAACAAAATTAATCCAATTTCGATTCATTATATTTTGTAATAGTCATTCAAGTGTTTACTAATGAGTTTGAAATCCCACGTTTGCCGAGGGTCAAACACCCCCGAACTCAATACCAACATGTATAAATTGTTAAGGGTTGAACACCCTCGGACCCAACACCAAAACATATCAATTGTCGAGGGTCAAACACCCTCAAACTAAATACCAACACGATAATTCTATTCTAACCTAACAACTACCATAATATAAATTAATAATAAATATAAATATACAAATTTAAAATCATTAAATAATATAAATCTATCTACCATCTAATAATTTAATATTTCGTTTCTAACCTAAAAACAAAAAATAAATAAAAAACAAATAAAATAAAATAAAATTTAAAACACCACCAACCTTGTGCGTGACGGCAACAATGGTGGTCAAAAGCGGCGCAAGACCAACAACAATGGCGGTGGCAATGGAGGCAGTAGTAGTGACGAAGCAAATAGAGCACAGTAAAAACCCAAACAACAACGTGACAATGAAACATTGGTGACCTTCAAACAATGGCAGAAAACAAACAAATAAGAGAAACGAAAAAAATACAAAAACCTATGGTGAAGAAGAAGTACAAAGCTCGAAACGAACTTACCAATGGCACGAAGAAGAATATGCAGGCTCGAGGAACACGAGAGGAAGCACCAGAGCAGAAGAACGAAGCGCCAGAGAAAGGAAAGTATAAAAGCGTAAGTGGCGCGCTTCTGTGTTAGGGTAAAAAAATGTTTTTAACAATGCGACTATGAGGTAAAGTCGCATTCTTAAACAGAGCGCTTTATTTAAGAATGCGAATTTACGTAATAGCTGCATTCTAAAAATAAAGCTCTTCGTTTAAAAATGCGGCTATAACAAATAGTCGCCTTTTTATAGGAAATTAATTTCAAAAATGCCACTGCGTTTTGAATGACAGCGTCTGACCGTAAAAACGCTTTAAATGTAGGGTTGTTGTTTTCATATTTTATACTAGTGTAAAAGAAAACCAGGGAGACCACCTAAGGGGACTGGTAATTTTTTTGGAATGTTAGAGGACTGGGAAACCACAAAATTGTGAAGATGTTGATTAGTTTACTTAAAATACATAAACCCCTTCTTGTTTTTCTTGTTGAACCTATGATGCCATACATTAATGCTTTCGATGTCTTTTTCAAATATGTTAACATGAATTTGGTGTCTACGTCTCCTATTTTTAATAAAGCTGCTAAGCTTTGGTGTTTGTCGGTTTCAAATCTTGTCCAAAATTTTTTGGTTAATGATCAGTTTATTTATGTAACTTGCCTTCTGCATGATAAATGTTTTAGCTTTGCAGGTCTTTATAGTGCTAACACATACTTGGTGAGATAGTTTTTGTGGAGGGATATTAGTTTCTTCATAGAGCCTTGGTGTATTCTGGGAGATTTTATTGTTGTGCTCTCTGCAGATGACTGCAGAGGGGGGTGGCTCCTAATAAGTTTTCTTGTAATGAATTTCTTGATTGGATTAATACTAATGATCTTTCTTGTATGCCTTTTACTGGATAAGGTTGCATAAAATTCATAGAAGACTGGATAGGCTTTATGTAATGGAGTGTGTCTGGATGAATGTGATTCTTGTACTTATTAGGTTTTTGTTAAAAATTGTTCTGACCATTTCCATATTCTTGCTAGTCTTGCTCGTAATTCTTTAAGGAAGGTTAGCAATTTTCGTTTCTTTTCTATGTGGTTTCAGGACACTTCATGTATGAAGCTTATTCATGATTCTTGGGCTAATAAGGTTGTTGGTTGTCCTATGTTTATTTTGCAACATAAGTTAAAAAGGTTGAAAATTGATCTCCGAGACTGGAATAAAAATTTCTTTAGTAATGTTCATAATGTAGTTCTTCTTAAGCAAGGTCTCCTCCTTGGTATTGAACAAACCTTCAAGACTGTTAGTTTGTCTGATATTGATGGGCTTCTCTGTCAAGAAAATATTGCTAAGGAGGAGCTTGATCATGCTCTTCACTGCCAATATTTGTTTTGGAAAGAAAGGGCTAAGATGCTTTGGTTTAAAGATGGGGATAGAAATACTGATTTTTTCCATGTTGTGGTCAAGAGGAGAAATAATTCTAGCGGGATTCATCGTTTACAGATTTATAATGAGGTTATTGAGGATCCAAAACTCATTCAGGATCATATTTTGGACTTTTATAAAAATCTTTATGCTAAGTCTATTTCTAATGTTCAAGATACAAGCAATATGGAAGATTTTATTGGTACTTATATTCCTAAGATGGTTTCCTCTGAGGAGAATATGATGTTGATTAAATGTCCTAATTTTTTGGAAATCAAGAATGTTGTTTTTAATCTTAACGGTAATAGTGCTCCTGGTCCTAATGGTTTTGGTAGTGTTTTCTATCATTCTTGTTGGGAAATTATTGGGATAGATGTTTGCAATGTTATTCAACAAATTTTTAAACAAAACTGGGTTCTCCCTGGAATGAACAGTAATGTGGTATCTCTTATTCCTAAGATTCACGGTCATGAATCCATTAAAGCTTACAGGCCAATTGTTGTTGCTAGTTTCAAATTTAAGATTATTTCCAAGATATTGGCATATAGGATTGCACCTGTAGCTGCTAGAATCATTTCTCCTAATCAATATGGCTTTGTGAAGGGTAGACAGGTTCAAGATTGTATTGGTATTGCTTTTGAAGCTATTAACATGCTTTCTAAAAAGGTTATAGGAGGTAATGTATCTTACAAAGTTGATATTCATAAATCCTTTGGCACTCGGAGTTGGAAGTTCTTATTATTAGTTTTGACACGCTATGGTTTTCACCCCTTATTTGTCGGTTGGATTAGTACAATTCTTCGTTCAGCTATGGTTTCTATCAGAATAAATGGCAATTTGGTGGGTTTTTTTACTCTTAGTAAAGGTGTCAAACAAAGTGATCCTTTGTCTCCTTTACTTTTTTGCCTTGTAGACAAAGTTTTTAGTAGAGGTATCTCTAAGCTTGTGAATGATAAGAAGATTCTACATATGGCTAGTCCACAAGGTTATCTCACTCCCTCTCACATTTTATATGTTGATGACATATTTTTCTTCTGTAGGACGGATATTAAGTCTCTTAGAAATTTGAGCATTTTTCTTAAAACATATGGTGATTTTTCGGGTCAACATGTTAATAATTCTTAGAATAGTTTTTTTCACAATGGATAATTCTACAAGATTTGTCACCAAAATTCAACGTATTCTTTCTTGTAGTCATGGTTGTCTGCCTTTCACTTATTTAGGAGTGTCTATCTTTTTTAGTGCTCCAAAGTGTCGATTTCTTCAACCTTTGGCTGATAAAGTCAAATTGAAGCTAGCATCTAGGAAATGTAAATCTCTTAGCATGATGGGTCGGATTCAGTTGGTCAATACGGTGATTACTAGATTTCTAGCTTATAGTTTTAATATGTATAAATGGCCTATTTCACTTCTTAAGCAAGTTGAGCAGTGGTATTTTATTTGGACTGGTGATATTCTAAAAAAGGCATACCTATTGTTAATTGGACGACAATTTGTTCATCTCTTGAGAATGGAGGTTTGAAGATTATTAACCTTCATCATGAAAATAATGTGTATCTTCTTATGTTTGCTTGGAACTTTGCTTATAGCAATAGGTCTTGGTCTTTCCCCCAGAAAGTCATGGTTCTTAAATCAAAACATGAGTTTATAATGGTTTATAGATCCTCATCTCTTTGGCCTAGAATGAAGCAGTTTTATTCTACTATACTCGATAATACTTCTTGGACTGTTAGTACATGTACTTTTATTCATTTTTGAAATGATAATGGTGTTCTACTACTTCTTTAGCAAATATTGTAGGATTATCTGACGATGCGAGCATTCCGGATATAGTCTCTCAGTTTTGGACTGGTTGTGATTGGAATATTCCCTTGTCTTTACATCAGATGCCTCATTTTTTTAATCATATCATGGTTAGGGAGGAACATGATCTCCCTAATTGGATTCTAGATGAGTATGGTCGTTTCAATCTTAAATCGGCTAGGACTTTTTTCTTGGAACCAAGAGTTCCATGTGGTTGGGGTAAATTCATTTGGTCTTAATATATTTCGCCTTCCAAAACTCCAGTACTCTGGAAAGTTTTCATGGGCGGCTTCCTACATATCGGCATATTCAGAATAAAGGTTTGCATATATGTTATATGTGTACGCTTTGTGGAAAGCACGAGGAATCTATTCAACGTTTATTTTTTAAATGTTCCAATGCTTTGCATATTTGGAGTTGGGTTCGACAGATTTTTCTTATTTCTCATTTCTCTAATAAGGATTATCTTCTTTCTTTTATTAAGAGTGATGGTTGTCCTTTTGTTAAATTGATTAAGCTTGTTGTGATAACTTTTTCTATCTGGGTGATATGGCGTATGAGGAATTATGGTAGATTTTAGGATAAGATTGATGTTTCTAGGGATATTTCGGTAATTAAAGATTTAACTTGTATAGTGGGAAATTTGTCTAAAGCTTCAATGAAGAATGATATGTTGGATTTCAACGTGATTAAGTTTTTTTATATTAATACTCATACTGCTAAAGTTCTTTGTCCCCTTCCTATTAGATGGGAGTTCCCTTCACTAGGCTGGGTTAAAATTAACACTGATGAGGCTGCTAGGAATATCCTAGTTTTGCTACTTGTGGAGGTAGTTTTCATGGGAGTATGGGGGAGTTTATTGGTGTTTTCTCTTCGTTTCTTGAAGCTCAGACTACCATGGTTGTTGAGTTTTGTGGAGTTATACATGCTGTGGAGGAAGCTCAAAAGATGGGGCTTACTAATGTATGGCTTGAATGTAGTTCTACCTTGGTTTGTGCTGCATTTATTTCTAGGACTAATGTTTTGTGGATGTTTTGTAATCGATGGAATACTTGTGTTAATTATTATGGGAAAATCAGGTTTAGGGTTACTCATATTTTTCGTGAAGGGAATGCGTGTGCTGATAAGTTGGCTAATTTAGGATTTATTAATAGAGAATCATTTTATTGATATAATAGGCTTCCATCTAGTATGTTCTTAGAATTCTTTATGAATAAGTATAGTCTACCTATGTATGGTTTTTGTTAACACATGGATTTTAGTCTAGTCCCCTCATAATTCTTTGTATTTTCTTTGTATTTTTTTTTAATAATATTTTTTTCATGTGATGACAGATGATTGTTGTTACTTGAGGTGTTAGCCTACCTAAGATGTCAGTTACATAGTGATATGAAAGTTTTTTTTTTAAAAAAAATAATGAATATTTAAGTCTATATTTAATGAATATTTTAGTAAAATAATAATTCTGAAAAATAATAATATTCAATCAGCAGCTTTATTTATTTAACTAGAAGAAAAGTTGACTTTTATTATAACATTTCAAAAAAAAGTTACTATATATTTAGTTTAATGTTGCTTATAGTGACGATTATATCTTTGCAAAAATTAACCCAAATTATTGTGCACATCACTTAATTGTTTTTTGGACGACAACAACTTATATTTTTTAATTATTTATTTATTAAAATGAATTAATTTTATTATTTATGGAGATTAGGAAAAACCTAGAGTATTTTGCTAAGGTTCCATAAGAAATCTTTGTAATTTAACGAAAAGGTTAAAAGAACCTCTGTTATTTTGCTGAGGTTTTAAAATAAACCTTTGAATGTAATGAAGGTTAAAAAATCTTCGCTATTTTGCTGAGATTTTAGAATAAACCTTTGAAATTTAATGAAGGTTAAAAAAACTTTCGTTATTTTGTTGAAGTTTTAGAATAAACTTTTAAAACTTAACAAAAATTAAAAAACCTCTATTATTTAGTTGAGGTTTTAGAATAAATCTTTGAAACTTAGTCAAGGTTAAAAAAACCTTTGTTAAAAAAACCTCCGTTAATTAAATTCATTCCTAGAATTTATTAACCTCCGTTAAAACTTTTTTTTTTCTTATAGTGATTATAAGTCAACTAAAATAATTCTATTAAGTTTTTAGTAAAGAAGAAAAGGGCAACCCATCTCAAGCCCTTGCAATGGATTAACCAAGGTGAGTCCCATTATTATCCTCTTATCTCATTAATTATGATAATTAATCAATAAATGATTGGTGAAACAATTCAAACAAGAGAAATATTAGATAAAATTGTCACTTTATACAAGATATTATATAGTGTGTTACGACAATTCACAATAGATCGAGATATTATTATATGGCGAATAAATGCAAAACCATCACATATGTAAATAGTATCAGTTATAAATGACACAATATACAAAATAACCGTCACCACATACATATTATTTTAATGATAAAATAGTTTGTATTAAAAAAATAAGAAAAAGAGTAATAATAAACCCAATTAGTTTTGAGTAACAAGATGTTTCAAGTCTTTAACTTTGTGTTTTCATTTCTGAATTTACTTTTAAAGTGAATGTAAACTTTACATATCAAAACTCTTAAAATGATGGAAATTTATAAACATTTCTTTGAGTTAAATGATGAAATTTATAATAACTTATAAAATAAAGAATTTCAGAGAACACAAAAAATAAAATTTGTATATAGTGAAAATTAAATTACTTTATCTAACCAAAAATTTAAAACAAATTGAAGCTATATTTCAACTAAAATATCTTATAAGTAAAAGAAATTTCATTAAGGTAAATATTTTTTTAATGTAAGTACTACTTCAAGTAAAATTTCAAGAATAATCATTAAGGTAAATATTTTTTAATAATCAATTACCCTTTGAAAAAGACATAAAAATGATTAATATAGAAATTTAAGAAATCTTATAATTACTTGTTCTGATATGGTTTTTTCTAGACATAGTCGTGAAGAATATAATTGTATTCTATAAGAAAATCATAAAATAGTAATCAAATTTAGAGACAAAAAATCATTATTCATTATATTGACTAAATTAAATATTATTTTGGAGACTAAAAAATTATTAGTATCTAAAATGATTTCTATTATTAATAAAAAATTATAAAATAATTTTTAAACTGATATTTAAATTAGTTACCAAGGTTTTAACTACTAATATTTTAGATTATAAATAAGTCTCTAAAAGACTAATAGAGACTAATTTAGAATATAAAGTAGTAAGTAGCTAAAAACTTGGTAGCTGATGGTTAGATATCAATTTATGTTGCTATGTAAAGTAACACCCCTAAAAAACTTAACTATAAGAAAAACTATTTAGTATAAACGAGTCAAATTTGTTTCATTCATCATCATGGTCACTTAACATGAGAAAAAAAATTGCTTATCATCATGTGTCATTTGAGGGTTTTGTGAAATAGCTTGTTTCTTATCTCAAAATGAATTTTGTTTAAGATTGGCATGTTTTAATATATTTAGAATTTGATTGTAAGGATAGATGGTGTAAGAAAGATTAATGATGAACTCTTGAGTGTGACAAATAGATTACAATAAGTTCTTGATCATATTTTCGCTTATAAAATAAGAGTCTTTTTGACCATTCTCTATTCATTAAAATATTCAATGGTAGTTGATTTAGTCAAGGGTTTATTTCCTAATGTCCCACTAGATCCACTTTAGGGTTAGTAGAAGGTGGAGATTTTGGAGAGAAAGAAAGAAGGTGGAGATATTACTCAAGCAAGAAAGTAAAGGTGGTAGGTGGGTTTTTATTTACAAAGACAAATATACTTAAGTTGTGTACAAGTATAACAACAAATCGATAAGTTTGCATGAACTTATTTAAGGATAAAAATGGTTTTTTTTATAAAAATAATTACTTGTTCTTAATAAATTTTAATAGAATTATTTAAATAAGTATAAGTAAAGAAAAAAAAATTATTTACTTTTTTGAAGACGTAACTTAGATTTATTTCTCACATAAAAACTAAATGATGGGATAGAATATTTGTTTTAAAATGAGTTGTATTTCTGATTTTTTATTATACAAAATTATCCTCAAAACTTTGTAGAGTATGAGTCTTTTCAATCTCCCATTTAAGTCGGTGTCTTATGTTCTTATTCTTTATTAATTATCATTATTACACCCATAAACAAACACATTTTGTTTATATTTTTTTTTAATAAATATTATTTAACAATCACTTTTAATTTATTTATAGTAATACCTGCAACTCTACGTGACTTGTGTCCATATCATTGGACGGGCAACGATAAGATTATATTAACCATTATTAGAACTCTGTAATCACTTACTAATTTAGAAATTCTAGCATGAGGTAGAAGTAGCTCATAGAGAAGTTATATGATATAAATTTTAAGCACCGTTTTGAAAAAGTTTTAGATCTCAACCAATCTAATTAATCAAATATTAGTATAATAATTAAGTTTGATACATTACAAAAAAAAATCATTAATAAAAACTAATTTTAGAGATAAAATATAATTAGTTACTATATTGACTAAATTATATACTATTTTAAAGAATAAAATAAATATGATATCAAAAGTAGTTTCTATTAGTTAGATACCAAAATTTTAGCTACTAACATTAGTATATAATTAGATATCAATTTAAAAATTAGTTTATAAATTTTATTAATAATAAAAACTATTTTAGATATTGATAATTTTTTTAGTCTCTAAAGTAATATCTAATTTAGTCAATATAGTGACTAATTATTTCTTGTCTCTATAATTTGTTTTTATTTAATGATTTTCTTGCATTATACTCTAAATAATGAGATATATCAAAATTGGTTAGAACGAATTGGTTTAAAAATTTATAAAAAAATTGTATAAAATCGTTATTAAAAATTTATTTGAATAATGTGAAAAATAAAAAAAAATCACAAAAAAAGAAAATATGTTGATTTGTAATTTAATTAATTCTTTTTTTTAATTTATCATTTTATTTATGATAAAAAAAATATGATTTGGTTTGTAAAATAATCAAACTAAAAATCTTTTATATAATATGTCAAGTTAAACATAATTTATCAACTTTTTTAATCATTTACCTAAATTTTTATTTATTTATTTTAACTAAAATCATACCTTAGAAAATTTGTTAAGTCACATGCAAACTTAAAGGGACGGGAGGGAGATGCTTTTAATATATGCAGCAGTATGTTTTCTGCTGTGTTTGTGCTGTTCAATTGTTCAATTTTTTCTGGTTTGGGAAGCCTCGGTAGTTTATGGTCTTTAGTGTTAAGTGCCCCCTAACTATGATTTGTATTGTTGTCTGTTTAAACTATGAGGGTTTTATGTTTTAAGGGTTGAGACACCCCTTAAGTGTCTCTTTTTATTCTATTAATTTATTGCTGATAAAAAAAAACATGCAAACTTAAAGAGATGTTTTTTAACAAATATTTTTCAACATGTTTTGTGTGATGAATTACAAGGGTATAACTTCACAATGTGAAGAATTACAATAATTTAACACTCAACTCAATAGACTAGTTGCTCTAATAGCTAGAATATACGCTCACTACAACTCTTGTATTTTCAGCAAGATCATTTGAATAACTTGAATTGTTTGGTTTGCCTTACTCTTATTCCTCACCTTCAATCCCTTTATATAGTTGTTTAGGTCTATCATTTGATACTTGAATTGGTTAAGTTTGGATATTGAAATATCTTCGTATATTTTATCTTTTTGGTGTTAGACGCTCAAAACAGAAAGTTTGGATTTTTAATATTTCAAATTTTTTTCTTTGAATCTGTTTAACAAACTAATTTGAAATTATTTTGTAGTATAGTTGAGTAAAAACAAAATCAAAATATAATAAGAAAATATTTTCATTCCAAATAACATGTGATACTAAAATAGAGTACTTGAGATTTTCAATTATTCAAATTGTTTATGTTAAAAAATATTTAGAGATATTCACAATATTAAAAATATATTTGTAAGATTTAATTTGAACAAGTCTGTTTAGAAAAAAAAAGATAGATTTTAGTGATATACAAAAAATAAACAAAATCATTTCACAAAATTCTCAAATTGAAATATTTTCGTTTTTAGATATAATATTTCTTTGATTGAATGAATATTTAGTAGATATATGTCTTCAGAAGATTTTAAATTTTATAATTCAACATGTTCATCAGGTCGTCTAGTATGAACAAAATTCTAGACACTCAAAGGGTCTACAATATACTGTAGTTTCCACTAACCACTGTTACATCATTTAAATTATAGATAAAATATATAATTAAAACACAAATAAGACATTAAGTATGAATTATGTTATGTAATTAACAAGTCTTATCAAACTCTATTATGAACAATCTATTAGACCGCCTATCATGAACAATCTATCAAACCATCTTTCATGAACAAAAGTAAATCATATGGACATTTTGTTGGGAAAAACGGGTAATTTTCCCACTAAAACAGAACCCTAACAGAGCTACCCGACAAATAATATTGAATAAATAGAGCGAAATAATAAAAGAGATAAAGAGGAAAAAACACACCAGAAAATTGTTAACGGAGTTCGGCCAATTTAGCCTAATCTCCGAGCACAACAAAAACAGCTCACTTTTATTATTATGGGAGAAGATATT